>MDTG01062577.1_pt1 | contig 29021 bp, 30 predicted proteins | sample 811421 | NCBI WGS metagenome assembly MDTG01 (sample SAMN05326645, study PRJNA326480) | marine metagenome | isolation source: seawater | place: Pacific Ocean: South East | collected 2011 | reverse complement strand
TATTTTAAAAGCTCTATCTGATTTAAAAGGTGGCGGCAAAGGACTAATCCTCGGACTTTGTGTTGCTTTTATTGGTTTAGCCGTTGATAATTTAATTCGCACATGGGCAAACAAAAGAAAGAAATTGTTAGGCCTAGAAGAATATTAAATGAGTAATTCTAATTGGAATTACCCGACAACAGTTTGGTTTGGAAAAGAAAGAATAAAAGATCTTCATATCGCTTGTAAAAATTTGGGAATTACGAAGCCGCTATTCGTAACCGATAGAGATTTAGCAAAAACGGATTTGGTGAAAAAAATAATTAATGATAGTAGTTTAAAAAGTTTTTCAATAAATGTTTTTTCAAATATAAAGGGAAACCCAGTTGGTTCAAATGTAGAGGAGGGTGTGAAAGTTTTTAAAAACGGAAATCATGATGGAGTTATTGCTTTTGGTGGAGGAAGTGGTTTGGACGTAGGAAAGGCAATTGCTTTTATGTCAGCACAAACTAAACCAATTTGGGATTTTGAAGATGTTGGTGATAATTGGACCAAAGCGAACAACAAAGATATAGCACCAATTATTGCCGTTCCTACTACGGCTGGCACAGGTTCAGAAACTGGAAGGGCATCGTTAATTACAAATGAAGAAAATCAAACAAAAAAAATTATTTTTCATCCAAAATTTTTACCTTCAATAGTTATTTTAGATCCTTGTTTGACAATTAATCTTCCAGCAAAAATAACAGCCGCAACCGGGATGGATGCTTTGGCTCATAACCTAGAAGCTTACTGTGCTTCTGGATTTCATCCTATGGCTGACGGAATAGCTTTAGAAGGAATGAATTTAATAAAAAAATGGTTATTAATTGCGTTTAAAGACGGAAAAAATTTAGAAGCCAGATCAAACATGATGGTTGCTGCAACGATGGGATCAACTGCATTTCAGAAAGGTTTGGGAGCCATTCATTCCTTAAGTCACCCTGTGAATTCCGTCTATAATATTCATCATGGTTTATCCAATGCAATATTTATGCCCTATGTGCTTACTTTTAATAAAAAAGAAATAGAAAAAAAAATAGTTAAATTAAGCGAGTATTTAGAACTTAAAGAAAAAAGTTTTAATTCTTTTTTAGAATGGGTTCTTAACTTAAGAAAGGATTTAAATATACCTCATAAACTTTCTGATGTGGCAGACGTTAAACTAGATGAAATTAATAAATTGTCACAAATGGCGCTAGATGATCCTTCGACTCCCGGAAATCCTAAAAAACTTACTTTGGAAGATATGAAATTGCTTTATAAGCACAGTTTGGATGGAAAGTTATTTTAAATTTTTTTTAGTTCTGACAAGACTTCTTTTGCATGATCCTTAACTCTAACATTTGACCATATTTTGTGTATTTTACCCTTTGAATTTATTAGGAAAGTAGTTCTTATAATGCCCATAAATTTTTTACCTAAAAAAGATTTTTTACCCCAAACCCCATATTTTTTGATTACAGATAATTTTTCATCCGATAATAAATCAAATTTTATTTTATATTTTTTTTTAAACTTTAAATGACTTTCAATACTATCTTTAGAAACCCCATAAACATTAGCTTTATTTTTCGAAATTAAATTATTTAATTTACTAAAATCTTTTGCTTCAATTGTGCATCCAGGCGTGTCATCTTTAGGGTAAAAATATAATATTATATTTCTTTTAATTTTATTTAGTTCAAATGCTGATTTTCCAGTAGATGGCAATTTAAAATTTGGTGCTTTTTTATTAGTTTTTAATTTCATTTAAATTATTTTTTTAAAATTATTATAAATTATTTTTGCACTCTTATTAAATACGTTTAAATTTTCTTCAACATCTTTTTTAAATTTTTTAAGTGCATTTTGTCCCAGTGTATTTTCTAATGCAGATTTATATTCAGGAACGCAAGCCCACTGAGGAACAGTCTCATTTGTTTGCTCAACATGAAATTGTAAACCAAAAGCATTATTTTGAGAAAATGCTTGCACATTACATTCGCTAGAACTTGCCAATATCTTTGTACTAGATGGTAAGTCATATACTTCATAAGAATGCCACTGCAAAACTTTCAATTCTTTATCTAGTCCCTTAAAAAGAGATTTATTATCTTTTAAAGAAACTTTTAAAACTCCGATTTCAGGAGTTTTCATTTTTCTTACTTTGCCCCCAATTGCTTCACTAAGAAGTTGGGCACCAAGACACAAACCTAAGTAAGGCTTTCTATTTACTGAGACAAATTTATTAATGGCCTCTTTTTCAATCTTTAGCCAAGGAAAAGTTTCCTCCTGCCAGGTATCCATTGGGCCACCCATGACTATCATTGCATCATATGGGTCAAGTTTAGGTATTTTTTCATTTTCATCTAACTCAATTGTGTCCATTTTAATATTGTCTTCCCTCATAAATTTGAGGAAAATACCAGGATGCTCAATATTAATATGTTGAAGAATTAAAAATTTCATATGAATAAATTAAAACTATTGATCGTCGAAGGCAATACAAAAGAAGAAAATATAAATTTTGATAAAGCCGGTTGTGTCCCTCAATCGCAAAATTTTAAATTACATGTTAATCAAATTAAACCGAATTGTGAGATAGATATTGTTGAACCTGGAAATGAAAAATCTGTTTTAAAAATTTTACCATCTTTAAATAAATATAATGGCATAATATTAACGGGAAGCACCTTGCGTATTGAAGACCAAAGTAAAGAAATTAAAAAACATATTGATTTTACAAAAAAACTTTTTCAGCATCAAAAAAAGATTTTTGCTGCTTGTTGGGGATTGCAAATAGCAGTTACAGCTGCTGGAGGAAAATGTAGAGTAGCACCAAATGGAGCTCATATAGGAATTGCTCATGATATTAAACTTACTGATGAAGGAAAAAAGCATAATCTTTTTAAATCTAAACCTAATACATTCACTACACCCGCATTTAATTATGATGAAGTTGAAATTCCCCCAATTAATTCAGTTTTGTTAGCAAGCAATAAGATTAACAAATTTGAAGCGTTATATTTTACTGTAGGTAAGTCAGAAATATGGGGTCTGCAATATCATCCTGAAATTCCCTATGACTATATGATTAAATTAATTAAGTATCGATCTAAAAAAATGATTGAAAGAAATGTTTTTAAAAACCAAAATGAAATTGATCAACATATTAAATCTATAGAAAAAGCTAAGATTAATTTAAGTGATGAATCAAGAACTTTGGAACTAAAAAATTGGTTAGAATATATTAGTGATTAAAACAAACCTTCTATTTCGCCTTTTTTATTTAATTTAATTGAATCTGCTGCAGGAACTCTAGGGAGACCAGGCATGGTCATGATGGCACCACAAACTACGACAACAAATCCAGCTCCGCTTGATAATCTAATTTCTCTAATAGGCAAGTTATGACCCGATGGAGCTCCTTTTAATTTTGGGTCAGTAGAAAAACTATATTGTGTTTTCGCTATACATACTGGAAATTTACCAAATCCAGATTTTTCAATTACATTGACCTGTTCTTTAACTTTATCATCAACCTCTATCCCATTTGCTCCATAGATTTCTTTTGCAATAGTTTCTACTTTTTTTAAAATAGGAGTTTCATCTTTATATAAATATTTGAAATTTTCTATATTATTTTTTTTACAAGCTTCAACAACATTTTTTGCTAAATTTTCTGTACCTTTACTGCCCTCCGACCAATGCGTGCAGAGACTAACCTTTACTTTAAGTTTAGAGCAGTATTCTTGAATTAGCTCAACTTCTTTCTCTGTATCTGTAATAAAATGATTAATTGCAACAACCAACTCTATACCAAATTTTTTTACATTGTTAATATGTCTCTCCAAGTTAGGTAGTCCTTTTTTTAGTGCATCTAAATTTTCTTTTTTCAAATCTTCTTTTTCTACGCCACCATGCATTTTTAAAGCTCTTATAGTTGCTACTATTACAATACAGTTTGGTTGAATTTCTGCTTTTCTACATTTTATATCTAAAAATTTTTCAGCTCCTAGGTCTGCTCCAAAACCTGCCTCTGTCACAACGTAATCAGAAAGCTTTAAAGCTGTCTTAGTTGCAATTATTGAGTTACATCCATGCGCGATATTAGCGAATGGACCTCCATGAATTATAGCTGGATTATTTTCTAAGGTCTGAGTTACATTTGGCCTTATTGCCTCTTTAAGTAATACAGTCATAGGACCTTGCGCATTAAGATCTTTTGCGTATATAGGTTTTTTATCTTTTGTATAGGCAATTGTAATATTAGCTATCTTATTTTCTAAATCTTTAAGATTATTTGATAAACAAAAGATCGCCATGACTTCTGAAGCTACAGTAATATCAAAACCATCATTTCTTGGTATATTATTTTTTAATTTACCAAGATTAATTTTAATCGCTCTTAATGCTCGGTCATTTAAATCTACAACGCGTTTCCAAACAATATTTTCTGGATCTATTTTTAACTTATTTCCCCAATATATATGATTATCAATCAATGCAGAAAGCAAGTTGTGCGCAGAAGTTATTGCATGAAAATCACCAGTGAAATGTAAATTTATTTGTTCCATTGGGACTACTTGAGCATAACCACCACCTGCAGCTCCTCCTTTCATACCAAAAGAAGGCCCTAAACTTGGTTCTCTTAGACATACTATTGTCTTTTTTCCTATTTTATTTAAACCATCGCTTAGACCAACAGAAGTTGTTGTTTTTCCTTCGCCAGCGGGAGTCGGTGTAATTGCTGTGACTAAAATTAAGTTGCTTTTTTTTTCCTTTAATTTATCGATATATTCAAAATTTAATTTTGCTATGTGTCGACCCATTGGACTAAACGAAAAAGGATCGTCAGGAACATTTATTTTTGAAAGCACTTCGCCAATAGGCTTCATTTTGGCTGCTCTTGCGATTTCTATATCAGATTTTACCCCGCTCATTGGCACTCCTATATATAAAAAAGAGCACTATGTATACATTATTTAAAGCGTCTTTTACAAATAGAAAAACTTTAATTGGTCATATAAGCTTAGAACTATGCAAAAGTATTCTATACTAAGTTTAATAAAAAATGCCTTTAGCAACCACCAAAATTGGGAGGTTGCTTGGAAAGACCCAGAACCCAAAAAAGAATACGATGTTGTCATTGTGGGAGGAGGAGGTCATGGTTTGGCTACGGCATATTATTTAGCCAAAGAACACAAAATTACTAACATTGCGATTTTAGAAAAAGGATGGATAGGAGGAGGTAATGTTGGAAGAAACACCACAATACTTAGATCAAATTATATGTGGGATGCCAATGGTCTTTTCTATGAATATGGAATGAAACTTTGGGAAAATTTATCTCAAGAATTAAATTATAATGTGATGTATTCGCCGAGAGGAATAATTAATCTTGCTCATTCAGATGCTCAATTAAATGTATACGCTCGTCGAGGAAATTCGATGAGACTTAATGGAATTGATGCAGTGATGTTAGGAAGAGAAGAGCTAAAAAAAAAGATTCCTTTTGCAGATTTTTCCCCTTCGGCTAGATTTCCAATCTTTGGTGGCTTAATGCAACCTCGTGGAGGAACAGCAAGACATGATGCGGTAGCATGGGGTTATGCAAGGCAAGCAGATTCAATGGGAGTAGATATTATTCAACATTGTGAAGTTACAGGTTTTAATGTTCAAAACGGAAAAATAGAAGGTGTCCAAACTTCTAGAGGAAATATAAAGACAAAAAAAATTGGATTGTGTGTAGCAGGGAGCACTTCTTTATTAGCAGAAAAATTAAATATGAAATTGCCTATAGAAGCACATGTTTTGCAAGCTTGTGTGTCTGAACCAGTTAAACCTTTTTTAAATCATGTTGTAACATTTGGTGCTGGACACTTTTATTGCAGCCAATCAGACAAAGGAGAAATGGTTATGGGGGGTGATTTAGATGGTTACAATAGTTATGCTCAAAGAGGAAACTTGCCAACTATACAACATGTATTATCGGAAGGAGTTGCTATGTTTCCAAATTTAAGTCGGCTAAAAATACTAAGAACATGGGGAGGAATTATGGATATGTCAATGGACGGATCTCCTGTAATTGATAAAAGCCATATTGAAGGAGTTTATTTAAATTTTGGCTGGTGCTACGGAGGTTTTAAAGCAACTCCGGTTTCTGGATGGACTTTTGCACATACTATTGCACAAGACCGTCCTCATAAATTGAATGAAAAATTTACTTTAAATAGATTTAATACCGGACATCTAATTGATGAAAAAGGTGTAGGCACTAAAACATGGATAGGATAAAATGTTAGAAATTAAGTGTCCTTATTGCGGAAAAAGATCTCAAAACGAATTCTCTTATGGTGGTGATGCCAGTATAAAAAGGCCTGAGCTTGGAAAAGAAATTTCAGATAAGGATTGGGATGATTTTATTTATAATAGAAAAAACCCTAGAGGAAAACACTCTGAATTTTGGCATCATATAGCGGGATGCAGACAATGGTTTAAAGTTTTAAGAAGCACGCAAACTCACGAAATTTTTAAAACTGCTAAAATAGATGAGGAATTATAATATATGCCTCAAAACTTTAGACTAAATAAAGGTGGATACATAAATAGAAATAAAAAAATTTCATTTATATTTAATGGAAAAAAATATTTTGGCTACGAAGGCGATTCATTATCATCTGCTTTATTAGCTAACGGTGTTCACTTAATTGGAAGAAGCTTTAAATATCATAGGCCAAGAGGTTTTTTAGGAGTTGGCGTTGAAGAACCAAATGCTCAAGTCCAATTATATAATGGCGCTAAAACAGAACCAAACGCAGTCGCAACTACAGTTGAGTTAGTAGAGGGATTAGTAGCAAAAAGCCAAAATTGTTTTCCATCAGTATCTTTTGATATTGGTGCAATAAATAATTTTTTGCACAAATTTTTTCCGGCTGGTTTTTATTATAAAACATTTATGTGGCCAAAGAGTTTTTGGTATAAAATATACGAACCTATTATAAGGAAAGCCGCGGGCTTAGGCGTTGCTCCTCTAAAACCAGATCCTGATAGATATGAACATAAATATGAACATTGTGATATTTTAATCGTTGGTTCTGGACCATCTGGTTTAGCTAGCGCTCTAGCAGCAGCCAAAAATGGGGCAAGAGTTATTTTAGCTGAAGATAAACCTAGATTTGGAGGAAGCCTATTAACAGATGAGGTTACTATAGGGAATAAAAAAGGAAAAGATTGGGCAGATGAGACAGTAATGGAATTAAAATCTATGCCTAATGTAATAATAAAAAATAGATCACAAGTATTTGGATATTATGATCATAATATGATGGTAATGGTTGAGAGAACAAAAGATCATATTAAAAATCCAGAAAAATTTATTCCAAGACAAAAACTTTGGTATATTAGAGCAAAAGAAGTTGTTATTTCAACTGGATCAATCGAAAGACCTTTGGTTTTTGGAAATAATGATAGACCAGGGGTTATGCTAGCCTCAGCTGCAAAAGAATACATGAAAGTTTACGGTGTTCTTGTTGGTAAAAAACCAATTATTTTTACTAATAATGATAGTGGATATGATACTGCAATAGAATTTAAAAAAAATGGAATTAATCCAATAATTTTAGATATTAGATCTAATCCAGAAACTTCGATAATTCAAGAAGCAAAGAGTCTAAATATTGATATTAAATTTTCATATGGTGTTGTTAATGCAAATGGTTACAAAAAAGTTAATTCTGCGCTAATAGGAAAACTTAATAAAGAAAAATCTGGGTATGAAAATTTAGAAAAAGTTAACTGTGATTGTATATGTGTTTCTGGAAACTGGACTCCAACAGTTCATCTTTCGTCTCAATCAGGAAATAAATTAAAATTTGATGAAAAGGTTAATGCTTTTGTACCAAACCAGTCACGACAAAATGAAAGCACCATTGGATCTGCGAACGGTTCATTTACCTTAAAAAATTCATTAAAAGAAGGATTTGAAAAAGGTTTCGATCTTTCGAAAAAAATAACTGGAAAAGATACAAAAATTTCCGCACCTACATCAAACGAAAGGACTTATGAACAACAAGATAAATTTTGGTGTATGCCTTTACCAAAAAAGAAAAGTTATAAAAGATGCGTAGATTTTCAAAATGATGTTTATGTTTCTGATATAGAACTTGCGGTAAGGGAAGGTTTTAGATCTATAGAGCATGTAAAAAGATATACAACGTTAGGTATGGCAACCGACCAAGGGAGAACAAGCAATCTAAATGGTTTGCAATTGGTTTCAAATATTGAAAAAAAAATAGTTCCCGAAGTTGGTCACACAACTTTTAGACCGCCGTATGCACCTGTTACCATAGGAGCAATAGTGGGAAGAGAAGTTGGAAAACATTACCGCCCAACAAGAAAATCACCTATGCATGCTTGGCATGAAAAAAATAACGCTGTGTTTGTAGATGCCGGGCTTTGGTTAAGACCTAGATATTATAAACAGGGTAATGAAAATTTAATGGAAGCTACAAAACGTGAAGCTAAAAATGTAAGAGGTAATGTGGGAGTTTGTGACGTTACATCGCTTGGAAAAATAGATATTAAAGGCAAGGATTCTGCAGAATTTTTAAACAGAATATATACAAATGCTTGGATGAAGCTGCCGGTGGGCAAAGCAAGGTATGGCGTTATGTTGCGAGAAGATGGAATTGTTTTTGATGATGGAACAACGACCAGAATATCAGAAAATCATTTTCATATGACCACAACAACCGCCCAAGCAGTAAATGTTTTAAGTCATTTAGAGTATTATTTGCAGGTAGTTTGGCCTGATTTAGATGTGAATGTTTTATCTACAACAGAACAATGGGCTGGCGCGGCTTTAGCCGGACCTAATTCTAGAAATTTATTAGAAAAAATTTTTCCTAACACTGACGTTTCTAATGAATCAATACCATTTATGGGATTTAAACAAGGTGATTTATTTGGGGTACCTGCAAGAATATTTAGAATTTCTTTCTCAGGTGAACTAGCCTACGAAATAAATGTAGAGTCAGGTTATGGTATTTTTATGTGGGAAAAAATAATGGAACAAGGAAAAGAAATGAATATAGAGCCTTACGGAACTGAAGCTCTTTCAACTTTAAGAATAGAAATGGGACACGTAGCCGGATCCGAAATTGATGGAAGAGTAATTCCTTCAGACCTTTCATTAGATGGAATGTTAAGTAAGAAAAAAGATTTTATTGGAAAAAGATCTTTAAACAGAAAAGCTTTTGTGGAGCCAGAAAGAGAAAAAATTGTAGGTGTTATACCACTAGATAAAAAAACAATGATACCAGAAGGTTCACATCTGGTTATAGATCAAAACGCTCCTTTACCAAATCAAAAACTTGGACACGTTTCAGCTTCTTGTTGGAGCGTTGAGTATAATAATCCTTTTTCTTTAGCAATTATTAATAATGGCAAAAAAAGAATAGGTGAAAAGTTATATGCACTTTCTCCATTAAAAGGAAAGATTATCCCTGTAGAAATAGTATCTTCCCATTATGTTGATCCAAAAGGAGAGAGGGTAAGATCATGACCGCTATAACACCATTAGAATTTATTCACAAAAAAGGAAATTTTGGAGATCACCATAAAAAAAATCAGATTGATCTTTTAAAAATTTCTGAAGTTAAAAATTTATCAATAATGCAAATTGTTCAGTACAAAAAATCAAAAATTAATATTAATAATATAAAAATTGAGAGCTTAGAAATTCCTACTGAAAATTCTACAGTAAAATCTAATAAAGAAACAAGAATTTTATGGACAGCACCAAGGACATGGTTAATTTTGTCTAGTATTGAAAATATAGAAGATATAATTAAAAATAATTTTAAAGATTCAGATTTTGCTATTACAGATATTTCTCATTCGAGGGCTATTATAAATATTGAAGGTGTTCAGGCAAAAGAAGTTTTAAAAAAAGGCAGCCCAATAAATTTCAATGAGCTTAAAGTTAATAAATGCGTTGGTACAGTATTTCATGGAATATCAATAATTATTGATTCAATTTCTGATAATCCAGAATCATTTAATCTTCTGGTTCTAAGAAGTTTTGGAGAATCTTTCTATTATCACATCACTGATTCTTCTTTAGAATTTGGGTATGTAGGAGTTTAATTAAGTTCTTTTTTAAGGTTAGAGTCTATAACTTCCAGAAATTGATTTGTTGTTAAATATTTATTTTTTTTATCAATCAGTATAGCTAAATCTTTTGTCATAGCGCCTTCTTCTACAACTTTTATACAAACTTTTTCTAAAGTTTTTACAAATTTTTTTAAGTCAGTATTGTTATCTAATTTTGCTCTATGATATAAACCTCTTGCCCAGGCAAAAATTGATGCTATAGGATTTGTTGAAGTTTCTTTCCCTTGTTGATGTAGTCTATAATGTCTAGTAACAGTTCCATGCGCCGCCTCTGACTCTATAGTATTGCCATCAGGAGACATTAAGATACTAGTCATTAATCCCAATGAACCAAATCCCTGAGCAATAGTATCAGACTGAACATCGCCGTCGTAATTTTTACATGCCCATATATAATTTCCATTCCACTTCATTGCGCATGCAACCATATCATCTATGAGTCTATGTTCGTAGGTAATTTTTCTTTCTTTAAATTTTTCTTTAAATTCTTTTTCAAAAACTTCTTGAAATAAATCTTTAAATCTTCCATCATATTTTTTTAAAATTGTATTTTTAGTTGAAAGATAAACTGGCCATTTTCTATTAAGACCATAATTCATGCAGGATCGTGCGAAATCTTTTATTGATTGATCTAGGTTATACATTGATAAAGCAATACCTGGACCAGTAAAGTTAAAAACTTCAAATTCCTTTTTTTCTTTTCCATTTTCTGATGTCCATTTTATTTCTAATTTACCTTTACCCGGAACCTCAAAGTCTGTTGCTCTATACTGATCGCCGAATGCATGTCTTCCTATTACAATTGGATTTGTCCAGCTAGGAACTAACTTTGGAATATTTTTACATATTATTGGCTCACGAAATACAGTTCCACCGAGAATATTTCTTATAGTACCATTTGGAGATCTCCACATTTTTTTTAATTTAAACTCTTTCACACGGTTTTCGTCAGGAGTAATTGTTGCGCATTTAACACCAACACCAAATTTTTTTATGGCATTTGCACTTTCTATTGTTACCTTGTCTGACGTTTTGTCTCTATTTTTGATACCCAGATCATAATATTTTATTTCCAAATCTAAATATGGGAGAATTAATTTTTTTCTAATAAAATCCCATATTATTCTAGTCATTTCATCGCCATCTAGTTCAACAATAGGGTTTTTTACTTTAATTTTTGCCATTATTTTTCAATTTTATTAATTGAATTTAGTTACTTAATATACATATTAGCTTAAAATTACAAAATATATAAATATGATTGATATAATATTCCCGAAAGTTCATAAAGAAGGACACAAGTTTCTTGCTATATCCGCAGTTATAACTTTTATACTACTTTTAATTTCTAATTTTTTAGGTTTAATTGGTCTAGTTCTAACTATATGGGTATTTTATTTTTTTAGAGATCCAGAAAGATTTCCAATTAATGATGAAAATTATCTTGTGAGTCCTGCTGATGGTATTATATCTCAAATAGTTGAAATTAATGGTCCTAAAGAATTAGGATTGCAGGAAAAAAAATTTACAAGAGTTAGTATTTTTATGAATATATTCAACTGTCATGTAAATAGAGTGCCATCATCGGGAAAAATTAATCAGATTTTTTACAAACCAGGAAAATACCTTAATGCTTCTCTAGACAAGGCAAGTGAAGATAATGAAAGAAATTATGTTAAAATTAAAAATTCAAACGGAGATGAATTAATACTAGTTCAAATAGCAGGATTAATTGCTAGAAGAATAGTCTGTGAAGTAAAAGAAAATGAAGAAATTAAACAAGGAAACAGATTTGGTATGATAAGATTTGGTAGTAGGGTAGATTTATATTTTCAGGATTATAAGTTAATGGTTCGACAGAATCAAAAGACAACAGCCGGCGAAACTATTATAGCAAAAAAAGGATAAATAATGCTAGATAACAAAAAAGAATTTAAATTAATTTCTAAAAAAAATCCAAAATATCTTTTACCCAATGCTTTAACTATTTTTGGAGTTTGCTTAGGATTAAGTTCTATAAAATTTGCCATCGATTTAAATTACGGTATGGCAGTCATTGCAATTGGTCTTGCCGCAATCCTTGACACTTTAGACGGAAGGGTAGCAAGATTAATTAAAGGCACTACCAAAGTCGGAAAGGAATTAGATTCTTTGACGGATGTTATAAGTTTTGGTGTTGCCCCAGGATTTATTATGTACTTTTGGACATTAAACGAACTGGGAAAATTTGGATGGATGCTTGTATTAATATACTCTGTATGTTGTGCTTTACGTCTTGCAAGATTTAACCTAACAGTTATTGAAGAAAATGAAATTTGGAAAATAAATTTTTTCGAAGGAGTGCCATCGCCAGCAGCGGGCGGTCTCGTTTTATTACCTTTAATATTAAGCTTAAGTAATTTAGTTCAATTTGAAAATAGCGCATATATTAGTGCAGCAACTATTTTAATAACCTCTATTTTAATGGTTAGTAAAATACCAACTTATTCTTTTAAAAGAATTTTAATTCCAAGAAATTTAACTGCATTTTTATTATTAGGAATAGGAGTATATTTAAGTTTATTAATTTTCTATACTTTTGAAACATTGTTTGTTAGTGGATTAGTTTACATTTTACTAATTCCAGTAAGTTATTTTAATTTTAAATATAAAAAAAAATTATTTTCAGCTGAAAAAAGTAATGAACAAGAAACAGAAGATATTTTGTAAAGAAGTATTTACTTGAAAAAGAATAAGAATACCAAAAATTGGCTTACAAAAAGAAATAGAGAACATTTTTTTAAAAAAGCAAAAGTTCATGGTTATAGATCAAGATCAGCTTATAAGCTTATAGAAATGAATAATAAATTTAAATTTATAAAAAAAGAAAGTCTTTTACTTGATTTAGGTTCAAGTCCAGGTGGGTGGTCACAAGTTGCATCAGAAATAATATATAGTGGAAAAATATTAGCTGCAGATATTAAAAATATGGAAAAAATTAAAAAAGTTAATTTTATTTTGAACGATGTTAACGATAAAGATTTTTATTTAAAAGTTGAAAATTTTTTTAATAGGAAAATTGATATAGTCATTTCAGATATGGCAGCAAATACTACTGGTAATAAAAATCTGGATTCATATAGAACAGGTGAGTTATGTTTAAATGCCTTAGATTTAGCCAGTAAAGTTTTAAATGAAAAAGGTGTTTTTTTATCAAAAATTTTTATGGGCAGTATATTTAATGAAATTCAAGAAAAAGCTAAAAAGTATTTTAAAAAAGTTATAAAATACAAACCTTTATCAAGCAAAAGCGAGTCTAAGGAAATCTATATTTTTTGCAAAGATCTTTCAAAAATATGATAAATATTGCAATTTATGAAGATATTTATTTCATTTAATATTTTATTTTTCTGCTTAATATTTGGTGCAAATATTTATGCAAAAGATTCAGATTCTTTTAATGAAGGAAAAAATCTTTTTCAAAATAAGAAGTTTGAAAAATCAAAATTTTTTTTCGAAAAGGATCTTGTTTATAACCCAAAAAATTCTGAATCATATTTATATCTAGCAAAAATTTATAAAAATAAAGAAAATATTGAAGAAGAAGAATATAACTTGAAAAATGTTTTATTGCTTGATCCGAAAAATGACGAAGCTATTTATTTGTTAATAATTTTAAAAATTAACCAGTCAAATTATAATGAAGCAAGAGATCTAATAGATAATTTTTATAAAGTATGTAATTCTTTTTGTTCTAAAAAAAATGAAATAGAAGAAAAATTTAGCAAACTCATCCCTGAAAATGAAAAACAATAAAATAAAAAAAATATTAAAAAAAAAAGGAAAAACCCCAATTTGTTGTTTAACGGCATATTCAAAAAATACAGCAACTATATTAGATAAATACTGCGATATAATTTTGGTAGGAGATTCTTTGGGTATGGTTTTATATGGAATGAAGAACACCAAAGAAGTTAATATTAATACTATGATACTTCATGCCAAAACAGTAAAAAAATATTCTAAAAAAAGCATTGTTGTCTTCGACATGCCATACAAAACTTATACAAACAAAATCATTGCATATAAAAATGCATCAAAAGTAATAAAAGAAACTAATTGTGATGCAATCAAATTAGAAGGTGGGAAGAAAATAATTAATATAGTTAAATATCTTGTAAAAAAAGGAATTCCCGTTATGGGCCATATTGGGCTATTACCACAACATTCTAAGAAATACAAAATACAAGGTAAAAAACTAATTCAAAAAAAAGAAATTTTAAGTGACGCAAAAAAACTTTCTGATTCTGGGGTGTTTGCAATTGTAATTGAATGTGTATTAGAGAGTTTAGCTAAAAAAATTACTAAAGAAATTCCTATTCCTACAATAGGAATTGGAGCATCAAAACATTGCGATGGTCAAATTCTAGTTTCAGATGACATGTTAGGCATGAGCAATTATTATCCAAAGTTTGTAAAAAAATATTCTTCAATTTCAAATATAATAGAAAAAAGTGTTAAAGCTTATTGCAAAGATGTAAAACTAAGAAAATTTCCTTCTGGGAATCACGTATACAGGAATTAAAAATTTACTATGGATGAAAATATATTTGAAACACAAGCGCATTTAGAAAAAAGATCAAAAGTAAGAGAATTTTATAACAATAATAAAAAAATAATATTTTCTATTTTATCAATATTAATTGCTTTTCTTATCTATCTTAATTTTTATATTGAAAGTAAAAAAAATAAGCACATTACTTTATCAGATAGTTATATTGATGCAAAAATTTATATAGAATATGGTGAAGATGAAAAGGCCGTAAAAGTTTTAAAGGATATAATTAAATCAAAAAATGATACCTATGCAGCACTATCACTTTTTCTTTTGATAGATAAAAACCTTATCCAAGACGAAAATGAAGTGATTGATTTATTTGATCATATTTTAAAAAATACAAAATTTGATAGAGATATTAAAAATTTAATAATTTTTAAAAAAGCAATATTCCAATCTAATTTTGCAAAAGAAAATCAGTTATTAGAGTCATTAAAACCATTGATGGGAGATGAAACAGTATGGAAACCTCATGCTTTATTATTATTAGGTGACTTTTATTTATCAAAGGGAGAAAAAATTAAAGCAAAAGAATTTTATAATGAAATTTTATCTTTAAAAGATTTAGATAAAGAATTTTATAAAAGAGCATCTATGCAGATAGAGTTTACAAATGATGGTTAATAATAAAATTAAACTTATTTTATTTTTTTTTGTTTTTTTAACAAGTTGTTCATTTGATAATAAAACCGGCATATGGAAGGGTTTAGAAGATGAAAAAAAAAGAGCCCGGGAATTGGAAAGATTACAAAATAGAGAGCTAGTCACAATTTATTCAAGTGAATCAAAGGTTTTATCTGAAATAAAGGCAGCAAAAAGTATAAGTTTAAGTGCTCCAAAAACAAATACATCATGGACAATGCCTGATTTAAATGGACAAAATTTTAAGGGAAATCTTTTTTTATCTGGTGTCGAAAATACTTTTTTAAAAAAAAAAATTGGGAAAAATAAATTTAAAATTTCTAAAATAATGTCTTCTCCAATTATACTCGAAAATAATATTATTTTATCCGATGATATTGGTACTGTTTATAGCATATCAAAAACTGGAAAAGTAAATTGGAAAAAAAATATTTACAAAAAATTATATAAAAAAATATATAAAAACCTTTCTATTATTGCTTATAATAAAGTGCTGTATATATCTGATAATATAGGTTTTGTTTATGCAATAAGTTTAGATAATGGTGAAATTTTATGGATAAAAAACTTTGAAATTCCATTTAAATCAAAAATTAAAATTTTTGAAAAAAAGATATTTCTTATTAATCAAGATAATAGAATTTTATGCTTAAGTACTGAGGATGGAGCAAAAAATTGGGATATTCGTTCAATTGGTTCTTTTATAAAAACTCAAAATTTTTTACCTGCATCTATTTCTAAAGATGGTTTTTTGGTTACACTTGTTTCATCTGGTGATCTAGTTAAGTCTAAAGTAAATAATGGAAAAATTTTTTGGTCTCTTAATGCTACCGCATCTAGTTTTGCTCATGACACAGATTTTTTTAGCTCCTCAAATATTGTTTTAGCAGATGAAGATGTTGTATTTTTTGCATCTGACTCAATCTTTTCTTTTAATTATTCAAACGGCTACCTAAATTGGATGCAAGATATAAAATCAAGCAATACTCCAATTATTGACGGAAAGTATATTTTTTTAGTTTCCGATGATGGCTATTTTCTTTGTTTAGATAGAAAAACTGGAAAAATAATTTGGTCGACAAATATTTTGAAAATTTTAAAAGAAAAAAAAAGAAATACAAAAATTACAGGATTTGTTATGGGATCGGGAAAAATTTATGCAACAACTCTTAATGGATTTTTAATTATAAGTTCAGCGACTTTAGGTAATGTTGAAAGTTATAAAAAAATTGGAGACTCAATTACAGCCCCTCCAGTCATAAGTGAAGGTTCATTATATTTATTAACCGAAAATTCGAAAGTTTATGGTTTTAATTAATTTTTAAGATTTTGAAGACATATAAGAAAGTTGATTTTTATCTATATTTTCATTATCAGCGTCTAAAGGTTTAACCGGATAATCTCCTGTGAAGCAATGATCAGTGAATTGGGGATAATAAGAATTTCTATTTTGACAACCCATAGATTTATATAATCCTTCTATAGATAAAAATCTTAAAGTTTTTACATTTATAAATTTTCTCATACCTTCAATATCATAATTTGCAGCTAGCAATTCTTTTTTAGTAGGAGTATCAACCCCATAATAATCAGGAAACTTTATTGGTGGAGAAGCTATTCTTAAATGAACTTCTTTTGCACCAAAATCATAAAGCATTTTTATTATTTTTACAGATGTCGTTCCCCTTACAAGAGAATCATCAATTAATATTAGAGATTTATTTTTAATTAGTGTTTTGTTTATACTGTGTTTTAATTTAACGCCTAGACTTCTTATTTGTTGAGAAGGTTCTATGAAGGTTCTTCCAACATAATGATTTCTTACAATTCCTAATTCGACATTTTTCTTTATTTTTTCTGAGTATCCTATTGCAGCTGGCACCCCCGAGTCAGGGACGGGGACAATTAGGTCAGTTTCAACATGAGATTCTTCAGCAAGCTGAGCACCTAATTTTTTTCTATACTCATATACGCTTGTATTTTTTATGATACTGTCAGGTCTTGCGAAATATATGTACTCAAAAATGCAAGGGCGTTCTTTTACTTTTTGAAAAGGACATATACTTTCTAAACCAGTACTGCTTATTGATACTATTTCCCCATTTTTAACTTCTCTAATATATTTTGCCCCTATTATGTCTAGAGCGCATGTTTCAGAAGCGAAAATATAAGACTTACCAAGTTTTCCAATAACTAAAGGTCTAATTCCATATGGATCTCTAATACCTATTAATTTATTGTCTGTTAAAATTACTAGCGCAAATCCGCCTTGAATTTGAAAAAGAGAGTCAATTATTTTGTCCAATATTTTAGATCTTTTTGATTTCGCAATTAACTGGACAATTGTTTCAGTGTCAGATGTCGTTTGAAAAATAGATCCATTTTTTACAAGTTCTTTTCTTAAGTGACGAGCGTTACTTAAATTTCCATTATGCGCTATGCTTATACCACCGTTGTGTAAGTCAGCATAAAAGGGTTGGACATTCTTAATTAAATTATTTCCCGAAGTTGAATATCTATTATGGCCTATTGCAAAACTTCCAGGTAAATTTTTTAAAACTTTCCCTTTTGTAAAATTATCTCCAACCAGGCCAAGTCTTCTTTCTGAATAAAATCTTTTTTTATCAAAAGTTACAATTCCACATCCTTCCTGACCTCTATGTTGTAATGCATGAAGCCCTAAAGCTGTAAGAGCAGCTGCGTCTTTATTATCATAAATACCAAAGACACCACATTCCTCTCTTAATCTATCCATTTAAATCTTTTCTATTTTTTCTTCTGTTTCCTCGTAGTATTCTTTACTGTTAGGAAATTCTTCTATTAAAAATTCACTTCCTTTATATATTATTCCAAAGGAATAAGTATCTTCAGTTTTAACTGGCCAGTTTTGATGTGGATAAAACCAGTTTAATAAAGAAAAAATACATACGCAAATCACATAGCCCTTGAAAAAACCAAAAACCAAACCAAAAGTTTTATCAACCGAGCCTAGGCCTGAATACGTGACGGCACTACTTATTACTTTTCCTATATTGATTATAATAAAAAGTGAAATAATATATATAAAAATTCCCAATCCAATATCAGCAACAAATTTTGATTCTATGTAATTTTGAACAATAGGGTTTAGTTTTGGAACCAAAATAATTGTTATTACCAAAGCCAGTATCCATTTTGAAAAAGATAATAGACTCATCATAAAACCTTTTGCAGCACATTGTGCAACTGAGTATATAACTATCAATGTAACTATTAGATCAAAAACTGATATGCTATTTTGTAAAAAATCAATAAAATTACTCATTTCCAAAAGGTTTTATTATTAAAATTAGTTTTGGTAATAGAGTTAGCACTGAAACCATGGCCAAAAGCATTGCTATGCCAGTAAAAACTCCAAAATAAATTGTTGGAATAAAATTTGATAAAACAAGTATAGAAAAACCAAATACTATTGTTATAGATGTATTTAATATTGCAACACCAACGGTATCATGACATTTTTCAAGAGTTAGATTGTAATTTTTGATTTTATTAAACTCCTCTTTAAATCTGTATATGTAATGAATGCTATTATCAACGGCTATACCAATAGTTATTGCAGCTATAGTGATAGTCATCATGTCTAAGGGTATTCCTAATAGACCAATGATGCCAAGAATAAGGAAAGCTGCCATAAAATTTGGAACTACACCAATTAATGATAATGTTATGTTTCTGAAAAGAATAAGGAACATAGCTGTTATTCCCGCCATCACAACTCCCAGAGTTAATATTTGAGATTTAAATAAACTCTGCAAAAGATTATTAAACAAAATAAGAACTCCAGCTAGCTTAAATTCTTCCTTATCTAAACCAATTTTATTTTCTAGATCGTAGTTGATTTTCTTAATAAGCTCATTTCTTCTTAAGTCTTCTTTTGAGTCCAAAATTCTAAGACTTATTCTAGCTTCGTTATTATTTATTGATATATACGGATCAATTATTTCCTTCTTAATAGAGTCAGGTAATTTGGTATATAATACTCCCATTTCTAATCCCTGAAGTTTTTTTCCATCATTTAAATCCTCCGCAACTCTAACCATTGACGCAAAAGATATAACTTTTCCAACCGCAGGCAGATTATCGAGATAATCGTGAACCTTTGTAATTTTGTCTATTTTGTTTCTAGTAAACCAATATTTAGAATCGTTACCATCTTCATCATCCCAACTATCAAATTCATCATCATCTTTTTCATCTTCTTCTTTTTTAGGAAATTTAATTATAACATCAAGAGGCGTTGTTCCTCCCAGCTCCTCGTCAATTAACTTCATTCCTTTATATATTTCTGTTTTTTCATCAAAATAATTTATAAAACTATTTTCAACTTCAAGCTTTGTAATACCGATAATACTAACTATAATAATAAGTACAGCGGATGTGAGAATTGTTTTTGTATTTTTTTGAGCAAACATTCCCAAGTAGGTAGTTATTTTAGATTTTTTTTCATCTTTATAATTTTCATTTCCTTCACTTAAAATATTTAATACAGCAGGCAGTAAAGTAAAGGTTACCGATATTGAAACCAACAGACCAACAGTCATCATCCAGCCAAAATCAATAATAGGTTTAATTTCGCTAAATATTAATGACAAAAAGGCGCATATGGTTGTTAACACTGTATATAATATTGGCCAAAACATTTTTCCTGAAGTCCAAAGTATTGCTTCGTTATTAGATACATTTGGATTTTCTTTTTTAAATTGTAAATATCTGACACTCATATGAATATTCATTGCCATTGTTAGGATAAGCATTAAAGCAATAAAGTTTGAAGATATAACAGTTACTTTCCAGCCCACTAGACCTAGCAGACCGATCATAATTAAAACTGAAAAAAAACAACTTAATAATGGAATAAAGACCCATAATAAATTTCTAAATACAAACCAAAGGGTCAATACAATAAAAGCAAAAACACCAGCTCCGAAAACAATTATATCGTTTTTTATATAGGTCATCATATCGTCTGCAATCATAGGAATACCGCCCAAGTGAATTTTCGCAGAATCTTTGTAGTTTTTTATTATTTCTCTTATTTCATTAATATTTTGGTGATTTTTTTGATTGTAAATTTTTCTGTATTCATCATATTTTTTTAAAAATTTTTTAAATTCTTTTTTATCATTAGTATTTAGTTGACCATTTTCTTTTTTATCTAAATAATTATTTTTTTCGTTAATAAGATTTGATAATTTTTTGTCAGTTTTAATATAAACTAAAATACCACTTGTTTTTCCATCGTTGCTTATTACAAATTCTTTATAAATAGGGCTATTTATAATTTCATCAAATCCTCTTTCCTTGTCAGCGTCTTCACTAGATAAAGTTTTAAAATTTTTAATTCTTTCCGCCAAAGGATCGTCGTTATTTTTTAACAAAGGAACATCTAAAATAGTTATTACATTATTTGACCAACTTAAATCTGATAGATCATTTTTTAAATTTGTTAAATTTTCAATAGTTTTTGGAGACAATAGATCTTCTTTTGGAGTATAGGTTAAAACTAAAAAATCCTTTGAGCCATATTTCGAATTTACCTCCCTAAGATATTTTAAATCTGGATCATTTTCGAGAAGTAGAGAGTCCGAAGAAGCATCTAATTGAAAATCTTTGGCAAAATAAGTGAAGCTTATCAACAAAATAATTAAAATTGATAATACTAATTTTGGTTTCTGAATTATTGTATTTTTATATATATTCTCAAACATTAAAGTATGTAAATTTATTTTTCTAAATTTTTAAATTTAGTATACATTGCTTCAAATTCGACTTTAATATTTCCCGTTGGACCATGCCTTTGTTTACCAATCATTATTTCAGCAATTCTTGAAATTTCATCCATTTTTTGTTGCCATTCTGCATGCTCAATTGATCCCAAAGTTGGTTCTTTTCTTTCAAGATAATATGCCTCTCTGTATACAAACATAACTACATCCGCATCTTGCTCTATTGACCCAGATTCTCGCAAGTCTGCTAATTGAGGTTTTTTATCATCCCTTTGTTCAACTGCTCGTGAAAGTTGGGATAAGGCTAGAACAGGAACATCAAGTTCTTTTGCTAAAGCTTTTAAACCTTGTGTTATTTCAGAAATTTCTTGAACTCTATTTTCATTCTTTCTGTATACGCTGCCTGCTCTCATTAATTGAATATAATCAACTACTATTAATTCTAGTCCAAAAAGCCTTTTTATTCTTCTTGACCTATTACTAATTGCAGAAATTGTAATTGCTGGGGTTTCATCTATATACAATGGCAAGTCCACAATATTTTTTGAAGTCTCTATAAACTGTTCAAATTCTTTTTCCGATACTTTTCCTCTTCTAATATCATTAGATCTTATTCTTGACTGTTCAGAAAGTATTCTTGTTGATAATTGTTCTGATGACATTTCTAAAGAAAAAAAAGCTACAGTAGATTTAGATTCTTTTTTTTCAATATTTTTAGCTGCGTGAAAAGCAATATTAGTAGCTAGAGCTGTTTTACCCATTGAAGGTCGTCCAGCAATTATAATTAAATCTTGTTTATGTAGACCACCCAATCTATTATCCAAGTCAGTTAATCCAGTCGGCACTCCAACTACACCTTCTTCATTTTGATATGCATTTTTTGCCATTTCAATTGTTTGCTTAAGTGCATTTTCAAATTTTAAAAATGACCTATTAAAGTGTCCTCTTTCAGCCAAATCAAATAATGATTTTTCAGTGTTTTGAATAATTTCTTCACCATTAGTTGTATTTTCAGAATCAGCCTTAGACTGCTCAGATAGTTTTTCTGAAATTTTGATTAATTCTCTTCGGATGTGCATTTCATGAATTATATTTGCATAATCTATTACTTGCTTTCCAGAAGTTGCAAATTTAGTAATTTTTATTAAATATTCTTGGCCTCCAAGTTCTTTTAAACCTTCATCATTTTCAAAATAATTTTTAAGAGTAATTGGATTTGCTAAAAGACCTTTATGAATTAACTTTTCTATAGTTTCATATATTTTAACATGAATAGGATCAAAAAATTTTTGAGAATCTATTAATAACGTGACTTCATCAAACAATTCATTAGAAACAAGAATCGAACCTATAACAGCCTGTTCAGCCTCAATATTACAGGGCATCTGTTTTTCGGTGTTTTGAATTACTTTAAAATTTTGATACGCCATATTTTTTTATTTATTAAATACTATATAAACTAACAAGAAAACCTGAAAGTTATACACTTGATTAAATTATCTGTGGAAAAAAATTATGATTTTTGTTTATCTTCTTCTACAACCTCAATGTGAATTTTTGCTTGTACCTCTGCATGTAAATTAATTTGAGCTTCGTAGGTACCAATTTTTTTAATTTCTTTTGCTATATCTATTTGAGAAGGTTTAATTTCTACCTTTTTTAAATCAGAAAGATTTTTCGAAAGTTCAGCCGGTCTAACTGAGCCATACAACTCACCGTTTTCTTTAGATTTTTTTACAAATTTACATCTTGAGTTATTAATTATATCAAATATTTTTTTTGCAGCCTTCTTTTGTTCAAGATTTTTTTGATTCAGTTCATCTTTTTTTTTATTAACTAAATCAATATTAGATTTAGAAGCTATTAAAGCTTTTCCATATTTTATTAAAAAATTTCTACCATAGCCTCTTTTTACATTAACCAAATCTCCAATTTTCCCTAAGTTTTTAATATTTTCTAAAAGAATAATTTCCATTTTATAATTTTATATAAGAGCTAATATTCTTGCACGTTTTATAGCTCTTGATAACTCCTTTTGTTTTTTTTGAGAAACTGAAGTTATTCTTGAAGGAAGAATTCTTCCTGTTTCAGACACATATTTTTTTAGTATTTTAATATTTTTATAATCTACGACAGGTGCGTTTTCTCCTGATAATGGGCAGGATTTAAAAAATTTTATACCTGGTTTTTGAAATAAGTTTATATTTGAGTAATTAGAGCTTCTAGATTTAGATTTTTTTCCACCTCTTTTTCTTTTGTTAAATGCCATTTAAACTTCCTTTTTTTCAAAATAATTTGTTTCTAAATCGTGTTTTTTTACTTTTACTGTTAAAAATCTTAACAAATCTTTATCTATATTTTGCGCTTTTTCTAATTCTTCAATTGTTTTTCCATCGCCTTCTATTTTAAAATGAAAATAAAAACCTTTTTTATTGTTTTTAATCATATAAGAAAAATTTTTTAATCCCCATTCTTCGACTTTTAAGACTTTGCCAGAATTTTGACTAATTATTTCGTTATATTTTTCAGTAACTGTTTTAATTTGACTTTCAGATAAGTCACTTTTGGTTATAAATGTGTGTTCGTAATAATTCATATTTTATCCTTGGTTAATCCGATTTTGTCGAATAATCCGCTTTTTTTTGCAGAGGATGCAGTTTTATACTATTAAAGTTTTAAATATACAACTATTAAAATTAGGTTTATTGTTAAATACTTTTTCATGAAAGCAGTTTTATTTCCAGGTCAGGGGTCTCAATTTGTAGGAATGGGGTCTGATTTATATCAAAAGTTTGATTTTGTTAAAAAAATTTTTGAAACTGTTGATCAGACTTTAGGATTTTCTTTAACTAAAATTATATTAGAAGGTCCAGAAAATGAATTAAAATTAACCAAAAATACGCAGCCTGCTATTATGACTGTAGGCGTTTCTATATTTAGAACTTTAAACGAAAAATTTAATTTTAATTTAAATAACACAAGTTTTTTTGCAGGTCATTCTTTAGGAGAATATACAGCCCTTGTTTGTTCAGGATCTTTGTCTTTAGAAAAAGCAGCCTATTTGCTTCACGAAAGAGGTAAATCTATGCAAGCTGCAGTGCCAGAAGGAGAAGGGGCTATGTTGGCAGTTTTAGGAATGAGTTTAGATGAAGTTGAAAAAGAAATAAATTTTTTCTCCAAATCTGGAATTTGCGAGGTAGCTAATGACAACAGCAATGAGCAAGTTGTTGTAAGTGGAAAAAAAGATATCATAGAGGCCTTTAATCTAAACTTAAAAAAGAAAAAAAAGAGAGGAATCATTTTGCCCGTCAGTGCACCATTTCACTGTTCCTTAATGAAGAAAGCGGCAGTTAATATGGAAGAAAAAATTAAACAAACTGATTTTTTAAAACCAAAACCTAGTATTATAAGTAATGTAACGGCCAAACCAGAAGAGGAGGTTAATACTATAAAATCACTGTTAGTAGAGCAAATAACCTCCAAGGTCCGTTGGAGAGAGAGCATAAATTACATGATAAACAACAAAGTTGATGATTTTTTAGAAATTGGTCCTGGAAAAATACTCTCAGGTTTAGTAAAAAAAATAAATAAACAAGTTAAGGTAAAAAATATAAGTTCATTAAATGATTTGTAAAAATGATTAATTTTAAGAATAAAAAAATTTTAATTACTGGAGCTAGCGGAGGAATAGGAAATGAATTAGTTAAAAAGTTCGTTGAACTTGGAGGAGATGTTCTTGGAACAGGAACTAACGCGGAAAAACTAGACTCATTAAAAAAAAAGTATTCAAATATAAAAGTTAAAAAATTTGATATCTCAGAACATTCTAGAATTGAAGGATTTATAGAAGACGTATCTTTAGAATTAGGAGGTTTAGACATTGTTATAAATAATGCTGGAAAAAATGTTGATAATTTATCGCTTAGAATGAAGGATGAGGAGTGGAAAAAAGTAATAGATATAAATTTAACTTCTACCTTTTTGTTAAGCAAATATTCTATAAAAAAAATGATAAAAAATAAATTTGGAAGAGTTGTCAATATTACTTCTGTTGTGGGACATACAGGAAATTTGGGACAAACGAATTATGCTGCTTCAAAAGCAGGAATAGTAGGTATGTCAAAAAGTTTAGCTATAGAATATGCAAAAAAAAATATAACGGTAAATTGTGTTTCTCCCGGTTTTATAGTTTCAGATATGACGATGAATATAGCCGAAAAAGTTAAGCTATATTTGACCTCGAGGATTCCTATGGGCAAACTTGGTACAGGGGAGGACGTATCTAATTGCGTAGCTTTTTTATCATCTGATCAAGCTTCTTATATAACAGGCGAAACGATACATGTTAATGGTGGCATGTATATGTCTTGACAAAACACATTAATAATTTATTAAGTAATATAATTCAAATTAAGGATTTACAAATATGACAGAAGATATTTCAAGTAAGGTAAAAAAGATGGTCGCAGATCATTTAGGAGTAGATGAGGCTAAAGTTACTGATGAAGCAAATTTTATTGATGATTTAGGGGCAGACAGCCTAGATACTGTAGAGTTAGTAATGGCTTTTGAAGAAGAATTTGGAGCAGAAATTTCAGACAGTGAAGCTGAAAAAATTCTTACTGTTGGTGACGCTATCAAATTTATTGAGGGTAAGGCTTCTTAATAAAAACTTTTTAATTTTAAGCGAACATCATATTAATAAGTTTTGATATGGTTAAAAAAAGAAAAGGCATGATGTTTGTTTTATCTTCGCCTTCTGGTGCTGGGAAAACCACACTTACCAAAAAGTTAGCTGAAAACAATAATAATTTTAAAATATCAGTCTCTCACACAACAAGAAAACCCAGACCTAACGAAATTGACGGAAAAGATTATCACTTTATATCTAAAGAAGAATTTGATTCATTAGTTAAAACTAATAAATTTTTTGAACACGCAATAATATTTAATCATCAATATGGAACCATGAAAGAGCCAGTTATTAAGTATATGTCAGAAGGCAAAGATGTATTATTTGATATAGATTGGCAAGGAACGCAACAATTAAAAAGAAATAAGGATATATCTATAATAACTTTTTTTATACTTCCTCCAAACATAAATGTTTTAAGAAACAGATTGTTAAATCGCCATGAAGGACAAGAAAAAATAATTGAACAAAGAATGATAAAATTTAATGACGAAATATCACATTGGAATGAATATAATTATATTGTTGTAAACGATGATTTGGAATCTTGTTATAAGAAAATTCTTGATTATATTAAAAATGAAAAAAAAGGAATTTCTGAAAAACAGGACATAAATCAAATATCTAAAAAAGTAGAAGAATTAACAAAATAACTTTTCGTAATTAATCGCTATATTATAATAGTCCTCTCTACTCAACTCACCTGGTCTTTTTTTTAAATCAATATTTAGATCGTCAGCAACATATGATTTATTTTTAAATAAAAGCAAAAATTTTTTATTTATCATTTTTCTTCTATTTGAAAATAAAATTCTAGTAATTTTTTCAAGATTCTTTGGATTTTTTAATTTAAATTTATTCTCTTTTTTTGGTTTGAAGGATAAAACGGAAGAATTAATTTTCGGTTTAGGTGAAAAACAATTTTTTGTAATATCGAAATGTTTTTTTATATCCATTCTCCAATTTGAAATAACTGACAATCGACCAAAGTCTTTTGTATTTTTTTCTGCTATAATTCTTTGAGCAACTTCTTTTTGAAACATTAAGATCAAGGTTTGATACCAAGGCGGCCATTCATTAGTAAGCAAAAGTGATACCAAAATTTGAGTGGAAATATTATAAGGTAAATTACCAAATATGATTATGTTATCTCCTAAGTTTTGTTTTTTTATTATATTTAAAATATCGTCATTTAAAATTTTAATATTATTATGATTTGAAAATATTTTATTTAATAGATTAAATAAATTTTTATCTTTTTCTACCGCAAACAATTTTTTAGGATTTTTTTCAAGAATTTTTTTTGTTAAATTGCCACTTCCTGACCCAATTTCTAGAACAATGTTGTTTTTATTTATATCTACTAAATTTATAATTTTTTTTATTATATTTTGGTCTATTAAAAAGTTTTGACCTAAGCTTTTTTTTGGCTTATGCAAATATTTCATTTTTATTTAATATAATTAAAAAATTTTATCGCTTCTATTAAGCTAGAAGGGTTTGCTATATTTTTACCGGTAATATTTTTTCCAATACCATGGTCAGGTGATATTCTTATATAGGGCAGTCCTAAAGTTATATTAATAGCATTAAATTTAAAAATTGTTTTGAAAGGAGAAAGAACCTGATCATGATACATGCCCACAATTACATCAGGTTTATATTTTGTATTAAAAATAAAGGCAGTATCTGGTGATATTGGTCCGTTAACATTAATTCTCATTTTTTTAATTTTTTTTATAGCTGGTTCAATAATTTTTTTTTCTTCAGTTTTTTTTAAAGCTGAAAAACTATGTGGATTTAAACCCAAGACTGCAATTAAAGGTTTTCTATTAATAATTTTTTTGTAAAAAGAATTAATTGTAACTATTTTTTTAACAATTTGTTTTGTATCAATTTTTTTATTTACTAAAGATATTGGTATATGCGTGGTAATAGGGCAAACAGATAATTTTTTGTTATAGATCAACATAACTTCCTTACCAATTCTTTTTGATTTTCTTGATAAAAATTCAGTTACCCCATGGTTTTTGTATCCAAACAATTTTTCTTTACTTATTGGACAATTAATTAAACCATTAACTTTCTTTTTTTTAATTAAATCTAGCCCTGCATTAAAACTTGAAAAAATATATTTTCTAGTTTTATTTGATAGTTTTTCAAAAGGTTTTTTTTGATTAAAATTAACATTCAAAACTGGCAAGTTATTTGATTTTAAGTCATTAATAGAAAAATTATGATTTATTTTTTTTATTTTAAAATTATATTTTAATTTTTTTTTTTGTAAATTAAGCAAATCTATACTGCCAATAATTAATAATGGATTATAATTATATTTTTTTCTTAACTTCCAACTTTTAAATATAATTTCAGAAGATATGCTATTAGGCTCTCCAGCTATTATCGCTATAGGTTTTTTCATTAGTAATAATTTATCGCAATAGTACGTCTCAGTGTATCATAGTGAGAAAGAGAATACATATTAAGTATTTTTGTTTTTTCAGAATTAATAATTTGTTGTCTTGCTTGTACAAGATCTATATTTTTTTTTGAAACTCTTTTATCTCTTACTTTAAAAAAAACTATTCCTTCTGGTAATAAAACAGGTTCAGATATTTGTCCAATTGCAGTATTAATTATTTTGGATTCAAATTCCTCTGAAATTACGTTTTGATTTACCCAACCTAAATCTCCTCCATTTATAGAAGAATCGGATATGCTTTTTTCCATAGCTATTTTTTCAAAACCTTGTATTTTTATTTCTTCTTTGATTTTATTAATTTCTGAATTTAATTTATCTTTTGTTACCGGTTTTATTATAATTTCTGAAATTAAATACTCATTTAAATCCTTTTGTTTACTCAAGCTTTTAAGTTGTTCTTCAACTTCACTTAAATTTATATTTAATCTATCTTTATAAATTTGAAATATTAAACTATTCCACAAAAGTTCAGTTTTTATATTTTCAATAACATTTGAAAAATCAATTCCATTTTGTGTAAATTTTACTTTTAGCGTATCTATGTCAGAGTTTGATTGTTCAGCTAAAAATATTAATTCTTTACTAAGATCAGACTCATTATACGAAAGATTATTGTATTTTTCTATTTCTATTTTTTTTATATTTCTTTTGACCGACTCTCTT
>MDTG01350399.1_pt1 | contig 29023 bp, 22 predicted proteins | sample 811421 | NCBI WGS metagenome assembly MDTG01 (sample SAMN05326645, study PRJNA326480) | marine metagenome | isolation source: seawater | place: Pacific Ocean: South East | collected 2011 | reverse complement strand
CGCCAAGAAACGCAACGTGTGGCCTGTGGGTGCCGTGTCGAAGACCACCACGTCCCAACGAAGGTCCTCGATGTGCTTCAACAACTCATCAAAGGCCAGCGCTTCGTCGAGTCCGGGAAGAAGAAGATCCGACGCCTCAACCTCGCTGCCCACGTCGGCTGCCGCCCCGCCAAGGTCACCCCCCGCCATGCCCGCCAAACCGGCAAATGGACCGCCACTACCGAGCCCTTGCATCGCTTCGCTCAATTTTGGCATGGCTTGGGCCACACGAGCTTCAGGATCCATCTCCAGACCAAAGAGCCCTTGCACACCGTCCACGGGCGTGGGTTCAGATCCAAGCTCAAGGCCGAGTGAATCCGACGTGGAGTGAGCGGGGTCGCTGGACACCAACAAGACCCGGAGCCCGGCGTCGGCCAAGCGAATGGCGGTTGCCGCGGAGCAGGTGGTCTTTCCGACGCCCCCTTTTCCGCCAAACAACAGCAACCGGGCCATGGATTGGCTGATGAACGGAGCCGTTTGAACTTCTCGACGTGCGATGCTTCATCAACATGAGGGCCTGCCTTGAAGCATGCAAGAGGCTGTGGTCTTCCAGATCGCGGCCCTGCTCGCCCTGCTCGGGATGGGGCTGGCATGGCGTGGCGTGATGACGCAATACGCAGGCTTCTACGACCTCACCCTCGCCTGGAGCCACGTTTTGTGGGGTTTTGTTCTCGGCGCCGTGGTGGCTGCCCTAGAATTTCAGACCCTGTTCATTCCATATTTCGAAGTGGTCGTTGGTGGCGCCCCAGCCTCCCAGGGACCGAACGTCCTGGTGTTGCTTTGGTTTGTTTCAATGCACTCGGCCGCAGCGCACCTGATCCTTCGGCGAGCCAAAGTACGCGAAGCGAGCGCGCAAACGACCTCTGGCTGGGCCTTAGGTGCGGCCATGGGGGGCATGCAAGGCTTGTTTTTGAGTGCCCAATTGCTGAACGCTGAATCCACCTTTGATGGCGCACACCGATGGCTAGGAGCCGCCGCGTTCGGCCTCTTGTTCCCGCGATTGGAGGGCACCTTGACCGCGTGGCAGGGCCACTTGATGCTGCAAGGCCGTCGTGTCGGCGCCGTCGTCCGTGCTGCTGTGTGGCGGATGGTGCTGCTGAGTTTGGCCTACTACGCGTTTTTCCAACCGTTGATTTGGCTGGCAGCTGCCGTGCTGTTGTTGTCCATGGAGCCACGGGTCGGTGGTTGGGTGTGGGACGGTCTCAGTCCACAAGCGAAGCGGGCCCTGCGGCGCGTTCGGGCAGAGCGAGCACGTGAACAACGCATCAGGGAACGAGAGGAGGAGTAAATCCTCCAAGGAAGCGTTAAACGGCGCCGGTCGGCAGAAGGATGCATGGGCACCTGCCCACACTGCCGTGCGGTCACGCTGCCCGGCGACGCCGTATGCTACACGTGCGGCCGCTTCCTGAAGGGTGAGGGCAAGGGCTACTCCATGCCAAACGCTCCCAAGAAGCGCGGTGTTGTGGTCGATCGAAAGGGACGTACGCGCAACATCATGAAGCGACGACGGAACAGGCAACGTTCTGTGTTTATGCTGGCGTTCGTGATCTTCGCCTTCCTGTCTCCGCAAGCCAGAGAAGCCGCCTTTGGGACCGTCGACAACCTTGACGAGTACCTCGCGCAACTGCTCGAAGGACCACTGATCTATCCTCAGGAGGCTTCCTTTGGCGTGCAGCGCGACTATGAGGTCGAAAACCACCTTGAACGACCTGGCTATCTCATGGAGACCATCCGACTGCCCCTGAACCTTACCAGCGCGCACGGCATGGAGTCGGCCATTGACAACACCACGCCGTTTGTGTTGCAAACTCCGGAGAGTTTTGTGGTGACCGTTGGCGGTGAAAGCGTCAACGTTCCACTGGACGGCACCACGCTCGAACGTGACAACGCGTGGACCACGAGCCAAGGTCACGAGGTCTGGTGGCCCAGCGAAGCCAACAACGACCAGGAGCACTGTTCCATCACGGCATGCGTCAAAATCCGTCTCAACATGGAGGCGGGTGACGTCGTGCGCTTCAGCACCGTCGCGAACGTGGCGGTGAAGAGTTACACATGGTGGGACCATGACCGCGTCGATGCCCGGATTCCTGGCGGTGCGACGGGCATCAACGTCGACCGCTCAGGGAGCTTCGGTGACTTGGACGACCGCAGAGACGGGCTCCGCGTTGACCAATTCACCGACGAGCGGTGGTACGATCTCGGCACCTACGAAAACGGCTCATCCCGCGGTTTTGCCATTGACTCCACCGCGCAAATCGTCGAGGAAACCGCGAACCTCATCTCCATGCGCCTTCCTGAAGGACGTCAAGACAACGTCTATGCCTTCGCAAGAGCGACCTTCGATTGGATGCACGAAAACGTCCCCTACGACGATTATGCCCTGGGTACACCACGCTCCGGTCCGACCTGCCTTGCCGATGGCACAGGAGACTGCGACGAACAAACCAATGCCTTTCTGTCCATTTTGAGGACAAAGGGCATTCCGGGCTGGTTTGTGTTTGGTGCCCTAGTCGACCCGCTCAGTTTTACCACCTGGGAAATGCACGCGTGGGGGTACATCATGCTGCCACTCGATGAAGCGTGGTGCACGGCCAATCTCATCGAGACCAACGACTGCTTTGTTGAGGCCAGCGTTGACGTGGTCAACAACAAATGGCTCCTCCACACCACGAACGCTTACGTTGACTGGATGGAAGAGCCCGACTCTACTGGAGATGCCATTGCCTCTGCCTACCAAAGCACCATTTTTACCAAATCCAACATTGGTGAAACGCCAATTGAACGGAACATGCTCATCAGCACAGCGGAGGGCACACAACTTGACGGTGGTTCCTACAGCGTGAACAAACTCCCTGAAGACCTGAGGTGAAGACATGCTGGTGGTGATTGCAGGTGCTGGTCGCGTTGGTTTGGGTTTGGCGGAGGCCCTCATCAAGGAGCAAAAAAACGACGTCGTGCTTCTCGACATGAATTCCAGGGCCGTCAAAAACGCGCAGGCCTTCGATATGCTGGTCTTGCACGGTGACATGCTCGATCGACAGGCCCTGATCGAAGCAGGCATTGAACGCGCTGACGTGTTCATCGCCGCGACCGACAAGGACGACCGAAACGTCCTCGCATGTGGTTTAGCGAAGCACCTTCACGAACACCGCGGGGGTCAACGCGAGCACCTGCTCACCATTTGCCGCATCCGTGATGAAACAATCCTCGACGAACAAGCACACGGCGGCCTCGGGGCTTGGGCGGAAGTGGACCGCGCAATCGACCCCATTGACGGGGCCATCAGCAGGCTCTCCTCAGGCATCCGAGCATCGTCCTTTGCGGAAGTGATTCCCTTCGACCATGAGGCCTACCTCGTCGAACTCGAAATCACGGAGGACTGCCGCCTTCCGCTCGATGTGCCCTTGGCTGACGTAGAACAAGAAGCAGGCGCACCTGTGCCGCTGCTCATTGGCCTCAAGCGAAAGGGCACACGGAGCATCGTTCCATCAGGCACCACGGTGCTGCGTCCAGGAGATCGCATCGCGGTGGCCACGACCGGTCTCGGTTCGTTTGATGATCTCGTGCACACGTTCGGACATGACGTACGGGCATTCCCCGCGCAACCAAAGGTCGTCGTGGTTGGAGGTTCAACGCTTGGGCTACGTATCGCTGCGCACTGGCTCGATGAAGGTGCACACGTGATGATTGTCGAAGGGGACCTGCAGACGGCCAACGCCATTTCCGGACACCGCATCGGGGGGCACCCTGAGCTCGAAGTCATCCACGGGGACCACGTGTCCAGGGAGACCATGGAAGAGGTCGGCATGGGCGGCATGGATGTCGCCGTCGGCGCTTTGGACGATGACCACGCCAACATTGCGGCCATGCTGTTCGCCATGGACTTGGGCGTGCCAAACACTGGACTCATCCTCAACGACAACGACCTTGTCCACGTCGTTCAGAGGATGGGCATCAGCTTCTCAGTTGACATCACACGCGTGGCCGTTGACGAATTGCTGACCCTCGTGCACAGGAAACTCGCTGGACATTACGCGATTCTCTCAACGATTCCAAACGTCGTTGGCGTCACACATGAAGTCACAAAGGCCGCGAAATTCTGTGGACGACGGATTCGAGAGGGTGGCTTCCCGGAGTGGATGCGCATCGCATTCATTCAGCGAAGCGATTCTCACGGGAGGTGGTCGTCCCACGACCCTCACCCCGATGAGACACTGATCGAACATGACCGTTTGATTATCTTCACATCCCCCGACCACGTTGCTGATGTGGAGAAAAAGTTCCGGGTGTGATGCATGCGTTGGGACGTGCTGTACCTCATTCTTGGCTGGACCGTGGGTGCGCTGACGGTTCCTCTTGCCCTCGTTGGCATCGCCACAGCCTTTCTTGATGACGTGCAGATGGCCCTCGTGGCCTTCCTTCCTTCAACACTGTTGGCCATGGGTTCCAGTTGGGTGATGTTGCGTTACGGAACCACGCCAGAAACCCCTGAGCGCCTGAGGGACAGGGAAGCCTTCGCCACCGTGGCGCTCGCCTATCCTGTGGTGGTGGCCTTTGGCGCCATGCCCTTTTGGTTGGGGGGCATGTTCCACGGACCTTTCACGGATGACGTCACCCTTCTCGCTGCTTTGGAAGGGCTCATTCACTCAGGGTTCGAAGCGATGTCCGGGTTTACCACCACAGGAACCACGATCATCGACGTCTCCACCTCACCAAATTGCTTCGCCAATACCGAAGATTGCATCGGTGCTCAGTCACGCGGGCTTCTGTTGTGGCGCTCAACCATGCAGTGGTTGGGAGGCATGGGGGTCATCATGCTGAGCATGGTGGTGCTGTCGCGTGTCTTGGGTGGCGGCATGGCCCTTGCACGAGCCGAACTGACCGGACCCTCCCTCTCTCGGCTTCGTCCAAAACTGGCCCAAACCGCGCAGGCACTCTGGATCATGTACCTCGTGCTGACCCTCTTGGAAATCGCGTTGCTCATCGGTTTGACCCCGATGAACACCTTCGAAGCCATCAACCACGGACTGACCACAATGCCAAGCGGTGGATTCTCAACAACGGATGACAGCATCGGTCATTGGGACTCAGCGGCGTTGGAATCGATCATCTTGGTGTTCATGTTCCTGGCGGGTGTGAATTTCACGCTGCTGTATTTCATCGTCCAGCGGCAACCGGGGAAAATGTGGGCAGATGAGGAATTCAAGACCTACCTTGCCTACTTGGTTGGAGCCACAGCCATCATCACCGCGGCGCTTTACTTCAAGGGCGGCGATGTGGGAAGTGAACCCTTGAGGAAATCCTTGTTCCAAGTTGTCGCTATCGCGACGTCAACAGGGTACGGTACCGCAGACTACATGCTCTGGCCCGTCATTGCTCAAATGGTCATCCTGATGCTGATGGTCGTCGGTGCCTCTGCAGGATCTACTGCCGGCGGCCTCAAGTTGCTGCGCATCAGCCTTGCCGTGAAAGTAGCACGACGCCAATTGAACCGGCTGACCCACCCAAGGCGGATCCACACCGTCCGTATGAACGGTGAACAGGTCGAACAAGAGCAAGTCGAATTGATTGTCGGCATGCTGCTGGTTTGGATCCTCCTCTTTGCAGGAGCATCGTTGCTCCTCGCCCTTATCATGGCCCCGATGGGGGAAGAACTCGATGTGCTGACCGTCATTGGTGTGACGGCAAGTGCGCTGGGCAACACGGGTCCAGCGATGGGTCAATTCGGGCCGGCAGTCACGTGGGCTGCCATGCCGAACGGAGGACTGATTTTGACGGCGATTTTGATGTGGTTTGGTCGTCTTGAACTCTTGACCGCCGTCATCCTCTTCTCGCCATCCACGTGGCGTGAACCGGGGGCCAGAAAGAAGGACATCGACGATGAAAATCAGAACAGCGTGGTCTGACCACCTGCAGGGGAGCCGTCGGATTCCCCTCTTTCATCCCCATCAGCGGGAACATCAGGAGCATGTGCAGCGGAATCCGTGGGTTCGAGCTCCTCCTGCTGAAGGCGCTCACTGAGCACCTCATCGTAGCGGAGCATGAGGTCCTTTGCAGAGCGACGGCTGAAAGCCAGTCCCGTGAGGGCAACGTGCTCGTTGGAACTTAGCCCTAAGCCAATGGACATGTCAAGGTGCTCATGATCACCCATGGCACCTGCCTCACTCAAACCCGCAGAGAGGATGGGCAAAAGCTCAGCCCGCATCCCCACCACGCTGGCGCCACAGGCATCGGCCAATGCTTCGGCCACGGAAGCCGTACGACTTGCCGTGCGTCGGAGGTGTGCGGGATAATTGGTGTAGACCTTCTTTTGAACGGGCTCAGCGTTGGCCACAGATGCAGCAAGGCTTCCTAGATGGAGGGACCAGTAGGATGAGCGGTGTGCGGTGCTGAGGTAGCGGGAGGCTGCCGCGCGATCAGCATAGGTGAGGCTTGTCGCAGCACGGTCCCGTGAGGCTGCCTGAGTGAACACGGATCCGTTGTTCCAGTGAACCCAATCGACCAGTTCAGCGGGGTCTTTGTCAAGGCTCGAGGCATGGCGCACTGCTTCTTCCGCGGTCCGTGATTGGTACACCGAACCGAGGCCTGGGAAGACACCCATGGTGAGATCCCGTCCACCGCTCTCGATACGACCCATCACCACCTCTGCGGTAAGGACGCGTTCAAACCCTTCACAGAGCACCTGAAGGTCACGCACCAAAGCCCTCAAGTCACCCGGGTTGTGCTTGACCAGCAAATCCAGAGCGTCGCCGTCGAAGGTCACGCCTTCTTCCCGTAGCACACGGCGAGCGATGCGTCGAATCGCATCGTTTGACACTCGGTCGAAAGTCAACGTCATGACATGACGAGCAAAACGGTCGCGGGTTGAACGCCAAGATGACCCGGAACCCCACAGACGCATCACATCGTTGCAGGCCAGCACCACAGGTTGGCTGGTTTTTTCCAACAACCTGAGCAGCTCTGCTTTTCCACCAGAGTCGCCTTTCAGCGCCTCCTTATCGTCCTCGTCCATCAATTGCCCACGGACCCTCGCGTCGCTGACAGCACGCAACCCACCGGACAAGTGGTCCACTTCATCCAACAGAATGAGGGTGCGCTGAGCGGGTTCATTCGGGTCATGAAAGAGTGAACGATGGGTGGCGCCGTGGGTGGCCGCTCTGCGTATGGCCGCTGCGTTTCGGTCATCTGATGCGTTGAGTTCGATGACGCTCCACCCCATGTCCGCAGCGACCGCGCGCACAACGGAAGTCTTCCCAACACCTGGCGGGCCGACGAGCAGCACACCAGGACGCTTAGGACGACCGGTTCGCCATTCTTCGAGCCATTCGCGGAGCTTGCTCCGCTGGGCATCGTTGCCTTCGAGCTGCCGTTCGGACGAAGGGCGATGCCGTTCCGTCCAATCGCTCGCGGGCATGAGGCCATCACGGTTACGACGGTGTATCAACCCGCCGTCATGAGCGGGTTGCGAGACGCTGTACGGCATCCTCGATGGACATCCGGGTTTGTTCTCCTGTGTCTCGATCCCGCCAGGTCACGGTTCCATCCTCGAGGGACGTATGATCGACCGTCAAACAACAAGGCACACCGATCTCGTCCGCTCTTGCGTACCTTCGACCGATGGAACCGCTTCCATCGTAACTGGCCAGCACACCGCGTGTGGCGCACAAGCGCCCATGAAGTTGTGAGGCAAGTTCGTCCATGCCCTCTTTTTCAAACAAGGGCAAGACGGCCACATCCACAGGAGCAACATCGGGATGCAAGCGCATACGCACATACATGTCATCATCCAAACGGGTTTCTTCGTAAGCGTGGTCCAAGAGGTGCCAAATGATGCGGTCAATGCCAAACGCGGGCTCGACCACGTGCGGGATAAACCACTCACCGGCTACGGTTTTGGTCCGCTGAATACGCTTGACGTGCACGTCCTCGACGAGAACCTCCTCGCCACCGTCAAGCACCAGGGTGTGCGGGAAGGATGCATCAGGACCGAGAGCTTCCACCTTGGTTTTGACTTGACCCGCCAACGCCCTGAAGGCAGGGCCTGCCTTGGCGCCATCGATGGTCCAACCATCGAAATCCACGACCTTTGGTTCGGGATAATTCCTCCACGCGCGCAGGCGTTGACCTGTCGCTTTCTCATGTGCCTCGAGGTCGTAGCAACCGCGATGAGCGATGCCCACGCATTCGACCCACCCATAGGACCCATGCAGCTCGACGTCCCAGCAATCAAGCGCATAATGCGCCATTTCATCACGCGCGTGCTGCCTGAATCGGAGCTTGTTTGCATCAACGCCAAGCGCCAGCATGAGATCGTGGGTTCGTGCCATGAACCATGCAACGGTGGGATGGAGAATGATTCCCTTCTCAAGCGCTTCAGGAATTGAGGCCACAAAGGCATCGCCCACGGCCGGCACGAAGTGGACTTCAGTGGAGGACCATGGGCTCATGTCGTGTGGATCCTCCGTCTCGGGATCGATGAAGTACTCCAACTCCGCCATGTTGAATTCACGGAGTCGAATCATCCCTTGTCTGGGAGAGATTTCATTCCGGTAACCTCGCCCAAGTTGCATTGCCCCAAACGGTAACCGTTCACGGAAATGGCGGTAAATCGCAGGATAGGTCGTGAACATGCCTTGCGCGGTTTCAGGGCGCAAAAAGGCGGCGCGGCCAGACGAACCGGCGCCGATGACCGTGTCGAACATCAGGTTCTCAGCCACCACAGGAGACCATGATGCAGCACCGCATGCCGGGCACGCGGGCTGGACTTCCCTGAGCAGGGACTCCAGATCGGCCATGGACAGCGCATCGGGGTTTGGATGATGGGCTTCAAGCAAGGTGTCGGCCCTGCTGGCTTCTTCGCATGTCGTGCACACGGTCATGAAATCACTGAACTCTGCGACGTGGCCGCTCGCCTCCAAGACGACGAAGGGGGTAACGGTCGGACACGACACCTCAACGACGTCGCCTTGGCTGAGCCAGTGGTCACGCCAAACGGCTTGGACCTTCGAACGGAGCCGGCCACCCACCGGTCCGAAATCGTACAGACCTTTTGCACCCCCATGAATCTCAAACGCGGGAAGGATGACACCACGACGGCGCAGCATACCGGTCAGACGGTCCAAGCGTTCCACGGACGCCTGAGGCTCCACCATGATGGCTGGCTCCTTCACAAGCCCTTCAACCCCTCGGCCAAATTTTGCTTTTGGACATGACTCAAAAGGCCGGAGCCTGACTACCATGCATTGGACAGGCCACGGTGAGCATCACGACTCATCATGCACCCGTTGTGACTTGTGCATCCCGTTCTGTCCCTCGAAGCATTGCTTCCCCTGGCGGTGACCCATAGCAACCGAAAGCATTCGAAGCGACCAGTGGTCGTGGTAGAGGCCGCCTGTGTTGGATGCTTGTCCTGCATTTGGTCGCGCCCAACCGGCGCACTGCACGAGATTGCGCTGCTCTGCAGCAACGATCAGTTGCCGCTGCTTCATCCACCAACCTCTCCTGACACAGCTACCTTCCTCCGCTGGGGGCGACGTGGAATCGGCTGGCCCTATGCCAGCACTCCGACGCCGCCTTTATATACTGAAGATGGCGGAGGCCACGCCACGGGCGTCGTGAGAAAAACATGCCAGAAATCACTTATCTCGAGACCTTCGATGATACGGAGGCGTTAGCGGCCCGCTTGAGCGAGCCAGTACGACGGTGGTTCCTCGATAAATTTCCTGATTTTACCGCCCCGCAAAAAATGGCCATCCCCGCCATCATGAACGGTGAGCACCTGCTGCTGTGCAGCCCAACAGGGTCAGGAAAAACCCTGACTGCCTTCCTGACGGTCATCGATGACTTGGTGCGGAAAGCGTTGGATGGCTCCCTCAAAGACCAAGTCTACTGCATTTACATCTCACCGATCAAGGCTCTTGCGAACGACATTGAGCGGAACCTACTGGGGCCGCTGGAAGAAATCAAGGCGAGGTACTTGCCAGACCGTGCGAAGGAAATCCGTGTGGGTTTGAGGACAGGTGACACGTCGCAATCCGACCGGCAAAAGATGCTCAGAAAGCCGCCACACATCCTCATCACCACACCTGAAAGCATGGCCATTGCCGTGGGGTCTTCGAGGTTCCAACCCATCGTCTCCCGCGTGAAGTGGATGATCATCGACGAATTGCACAGTTTGGTTCCAACCAAGCGTGGCGTTCACCTCAGCCTTACCCTTTCATTTCTCGACACACTTCTGAAGGATCCTGTCCAGCGAATCGGCATTTCCGCCACCATGGAACCGCTGGACACGGTGGCTGAATACCTCGTCGCCAGCGATGACCGCGAATCTCGAGGCGAGGACCAGCGTATCATGGTCGCCAAAATTTCCGGCTCAAGAGAACTCGATCTAGACATTCTCATCACCCATCCCCGCTTCGCTGACCGTTCTGTGGCTCAAACCTTGGAAGCCAACGTGGAAGCCATCGCGGACCTGATCTCAGCCCATACCACCACACTGGTCTTCGCCAACACCAGGAAAATGACAGAGACGCTCGTGCAGCGGCTTCGTCCGTTTTTGGGTGAGTTGGTGGCAGGACACCACGGCTCGATGGACAAAAACATCCGATTGGAGGTCGAGCGGAAACTGAAACTCGGCCATTTGCGCGCCGTCGTGACATCGTCATCGCTGGAAATGGGCATCGACATCGGATCGGTCGATCTTGTCGTTCAGGTCGGTTCACCTGGCGATATCGCCACCGCCCTGCAGAGAATAGGGCGTGCAGGTCACCACGTGGGAGGAATTCCACGTGCTCGCTTGTTGCCGTCCTCGGTGGACGATTTGCTCGAACTTGCAGCCCTGCAGGCGGCCATTCAAACCGGTGATATGGACCGATTGTCCTTCCCTCAAAACTGCCTCGACGTGGTGGCGCAGTTCCTCATCGGTTTGGTCATCAACGAAGAGTTGGACATCGATGAGGCCTACGAGATCGTGGTCAACGCGTGGAGCTACAGGAATTTCGCTTACGACGATTTCATCGAGGTTTTGGACCTGCTTGAAGACGAACGCAGGATTTGGGTGGATTGGGAAGAGAACACCTTCGGGAAACGAGGATATTCTCGGATGATCTACTACACCAACATCGGAACCATCGCACCCGACAACTCCTACCTTGTGTTCAATGCTGAAGGTTCCATCCTCGGAAAATTGTCCTCCTCCTTCGTGGCCAGCTTGCGGACCAGCGATGTCATTCTTCTTGGCGGCTCGACCTACCGTGTGAACACCATCCAAGGCACGCGGGTCAACGTCAGCAACGTGACCGGATACCGCCCGACCGTACCGTCGTGGTCCGGAGAAGCACGTTCCCGCTCGGCTGAGTTGTCGTCGTCTTTGCTGGAATTGATTGGCCGTTGCGCGGTCGCACTACGACGTGAGGTAGATCCACGAACGGTCCTCACTGAAGCGTACTCCATAGGTCGAGATTCAGCGGAAATCATCGCGCGCCATCTCGAGGAGCACGCCCTGACGACCTTCCAGGTCCCCGATAAGGACCGCATCCTTGTCGAACAGATCATCGGCGGTCCGCATCCGACCTACCTTATCACGACCTGCAGAGGACGTGGGTTCAACACCGCTTTGGGCTACTTCATGGCCGGACTGGCCGAGCAGGCCAGCATTCCGGTCATCGAAATGTCCTTTGATGAAAACGGGCTTTTGCTGAAAACGGCACAAGACGTGGACCCTGGTGCGATGTTCGAGGCGTTTTCTGCAGGCAACCACATGGAAGTCATCGAACGCTATATCGTTGGGACCCAAATTTTCGCTAAGCGGTTCAGGGAAGTCGCTGGACGAAGCCTGATAATTCCGAAGCGGATTGGCGCTGAGGAAATCAGCCCTCAACAATTCCAACAGCGTGCAGATGCTCTTCTCAACCGACACAGAACCATGGAGGGTTCCATCCTCATCCGTGAAGCGAAAAATGAGATCCTCTACGGGGACATTGATCTTGGAGGTTTGGAACAATTTCTGACCTCATGCCGTGAAGGTCAAGCTCGAATCGTCCACATCAGAACGACCTTGCCCAGTCGCATCGGCATGTCGCTGTACATGTCGGCTTTCGAAGACCTCATGTCCATGAGGACCCGAGCGTTCCTCGTCAAGGACATCGACCCCGCCATCCTCGAACGCCTCCTTGGACGTCGATCGCTGGCCACTGAGATGACCACCGAGCAAATCAGCGAGTACTACGCAAGCAAAGTCCCGATTCCGGAAAACGCGGAAACCTTGTTGGCGTTGATGGAGCATGGAGGCGGCCTCGATCGTTCGTTCGATAATCCACTCTATAGAGAAAAACTCAGCGGCATCGATCACGAAGTGATCCGTGGGTGGATTGAGGAACTATGCACCGACGGACGAGTCACGAAAATCGAAGGCACCGGGATGGAGGAACTCGATGGAAAGTGGTTCAGTTCCTACATGGGTGAAATTCACGGAACCCTCGGATGTTTGGCCGCCAACGGTGGACAGGACGTGGAAGACCTCCTGACTTTGCACACCTCTGGCGTGACCTATCGTATGGCATCGGCGTTCAGCGGCACCAAAGTCTCATCATGGACGGACATGGAATTGGGAGACCCGCAGGAAGCGCTCCGTGTGAAATTGATTGAGATGCTTGGTTCTGAAGGCCCTCAGACCGCAGACCATCTCGAAGCACGCTTGCCCTTCCCACGTTCGATGGTCGAGCGCACCATTCACCAACTGGAAACTCGAAACGTCATTAGCATCGGCTTCTTCAGGCAGACCGAGGAAGCAGAATTCATCCTCAAGGTTGACGAACATCGCATCACCGGTGGTGAAGAAGACGTCGTTGAGTACCGTTCAATCCAGAACATGATCCTCGACAAATCGTTCACCATGTACGATGACGTGGACCAAGCTTTCGACAAGCATTTGCTCTTCCAAAAGCAGCAGGAACTCCTGTACCGCATCAATGATTTCAGATTCAGCGATTGGAAGGACCTCCAGTTGGACCGTGACATTGTCAACGGGCGACTCTTGCACAACCGCCAAGGCTACACCACGCGGAGAAACCTCCCCATGCTGCTCGGGCTCAACCCCGAGCCATACATTGGCGCCATGGAGGCCGATCTGCTGGACCACATCCTACCAGGGGAAGAACCGCAGCGCTCCGATATCGTGTCCATGTACCCAAAAGGGGACGAGCACAAGCAATTGCAGCGAGACGTCAAGAACGGCTTGGCCAACCTTGAGCGGCAACTCCTCGTCGCCAAGCAATTCGAAGAAGTTCCTGGACGTCGTCGACGTTTGTCCTTCTACCACCGCGTGCATGAGGTCTACGATGGCCTCTCCTTCGAGGACGCTTTGTGCGAGGTCATCCACCGCATCGGACCCATCAAGGCCAACACGCTTCGATTCTACGTCAGCCGTACCTACGAAGAATTGGTCATCGCCCTCAAGGCCCTTGAAAAGGGAGGACGGATAAGCCGCGTCACCACCTTGGTTCCAGAGCCAGAGGACTTCTATTGCGCTCCTGAAGAAGTCGTTACCTTCCGGCGTGCTCGCCGGGAGGACCGCTCCATGCGCATCTTGACGCAGTCTGACCCCTACGTGTCGCGGTTCATCTGGGAAGTTCGCTCGATGCTGGATCGGGGATGGTATTTGCCCGTGTTCAAAGGCATCGATCCGGTCGGTAAAGTCCTGATGTTCAAGGTGAACGACTACTTGGAAGTCAAGGACATTCAGATACCTGCGGCTTACCTCGAAGAGTTCTGTGAAGCCTTCGACGTGCTGCTCAACAACCACGCTGAACAACTGGTGGATGTCGCGGTCCTCAGCAGCATCAACGGTCAACCGATCAATGAAGTCGAAGAGGTCTGGCGCGACGCGTTGTCGAACATTGGATTCAAGCTGGCCGGGGAACGAATGATCCGGGGAGGAATCGTCGAAACCCAACCTCGGACCCTTGCCGACCGTGCCTTGTTCCACAAGCACCACCTCCACCAGTCTGCTCGACTTGAGAACGAGTTCCTGGCCCTCAAGAGAATTCGAGAGGTGCGAGACGATTTTGCTCTGCGCGGGCGAGCCGAAGTGTACCGCGTGGACCTCAAGAGCATGGCCAGTGCGAATCGCCTGCACCAGGGCGTCAACCTCCGCGGCCACCAATCTTGGGCCTCCTACGAGCACTTCCAGACCCTTTTGGCCATTCGAGGCATCGAACCCGATGAGGATCTTGCCGACGTGTTGGAATTCTTCTCGACGCATTCTGACCATGAATTGTTCAAGGAACGCTATGCGCTAAGCCAGTCAGAGTTCAGAAAACTGGTTCAGCCCCTCATCAGAACCGGTCACATCGTTCAAGACTTCCGAGGAGGATTCAGAACGGTCACCGTTGATTCATCCCTTGAGCGGTCCGTTTTGCGCAAGGAGTACTTGCGCTCCCTTGTGGCCGATTTCCCCGTGATGACCATCAAGCAAGTCTTGTCCTTGGCAGGCAGCCATTTCAAACCCGAGGAAGTCAAGGCCATCCTCACCGAATTTGAAGAAGATGAAACCCTGATCAAGGGCTTTCTCATCGATGACCTGCACGAGGTCTGTTGGGGAAGAAAGGACCTCCTCGCTGAAGCCAAGGACCTCCAGCCCATGCGCGATTTTGTGCTGCCACCCTCGGATCCCATCGCGCCCTACTTTGCTGGAACGCTCAAGGAAAGATTCGGTTTTGGGAGCGCCTATCTGGTGTTCAAGAACGGCGAACCAGCTGCTGCGTTCAAGGCCAACACAAGAAATCGGATCATCGAGGTCACGGACTTCGAAGGAAAAGAGGACGCATGGCGCATCGTCAAGGAGTTTGCATGGGAACATCAGATGCCGCTCACGTCCGAGATCAGGATCGGTGGAAGACGATTGAGCAGCTCTTGAGCGTCGCATCATTTCACCAACAGGTTTTGAAGAAGGGAGGGCCACATCCCAGCATGCAAGATGGACGCTCCCGAGCGCTTGCCCTCGTGGCCCTCTTGGTGCTCTCCACCACCTTCGCCACATTGACCCCAAGCGCTGGCGCGGAATCGGCGTTGGACGTTGAGGTCTTGGACACCAAAGTCAACCCTGCAAACAACCACACCTACCACCTGCTCTCCGCATCGTCGTGGACTGAAGCCGCGCAGGCCGCTCGCGGCCTCGACGGCTTCCTGGTCACCGTGGACGACGAAGCTGAGAACACGTGGCTGCACGAAACGTGGGGCAACGACGGGAACATCACGCGTCACTTGTGGACCGGCTTGAACGACGCGGCCGAGGAGGGCGTGTTCCGTTGGCACGACGGCACACCCTACATTCACCGTCAGTGGGGCGCGGATCAACCAAGCATGACCGATGAGGAGGATTACGTCCACATTACGGGCCCAAACATGGGTTCCATCCAACCGGGAGATTGGAATGATTTGGAAAACGACCCGCAGTATTTCCCAGTTTACGGGGTGGTGGAACTTGGCCCAGGTGCAGATTTCGCGTTGCGCTTTGACGGTGAAGATGACCACATCAGCACAGCCGATGACACCACCTTGCGTGCCCCATCCACGACGGGTGAACTGACCATCGAAGCGCGCATCCACCCAACGGATCTCGATGGCATCCACACCGTAGTGATGTACGGCGACCACGGGTATGGCCTGTACCTGGATGAAGGGCGTTTGGGGTATTCTTCAGAATACAGTCTCTCCAAGAACGCCTTGAGCGATGCCAACATCACGTTAGAGGAGGATGCCTGGTCGACCGTGGCCGTGGCCGTGAACACAACGACGGGAGGCACCTTCTTCCTGAACGGTGAGGCCATTGGCTCATTCGACGCCACACAAGCCGAAATCCCCGCAGGCGACTTTGGTTCCAACGACTGTTATGACGCAGGCCTCGCATGCGAAAATCTGGTGATTGGACGCCATGGAGCCGGGGCAGACCGGTACCACTTCGAAGGGATGATCGATCACGTGAGCATCAGTTCATCTGACCTCCGCGTCACGTCTGGGAGCGGGAACGTCAGCCTCAACACCACCGACAATCCCCTGTCGGCTTGGACCTTTGGCGAAGGAGAGGGAGACCTAACCACGGACCAAGCAGACCGTGACGGCACGATTCATGGCGCAGCTTGGGTGATGCCCGACGGATCAATCGTGGCTCAAGCCTTGGAGCTGGAAAACGGTGACGAACTTGCCATTGAGGACATCAGTGCCGGTGACACGCTGCTTTTCTTTGCCGAACTCCCTGATTTCACCCGTTCATTGACGGTCCAAGCCTTCGCATGGTCGTCGGGCGAAGGCAAGGAGGAAGGTGATGCAGAATTCAGCCTGTATCACGACGTGGACCGCGTGCCATCAGCATGGTCGCACATGGATGAAGTCCAAAACTGGGGCTGGGGCGGCGTCTTTTCCTCTTACAGTTGGCCTGATTCAGGCGTCCACTGGTTTGCGCTCAATGCAGAAGCCGACCTGGACGAATTCAGCCTCTGGGTGGACTGGGACGTAGCAGAAGCTCCTCCTACCCTTGAAGACATGATTGAGCTCAAGCACGGCATACCAATCGCCGACCAAGAGCTTCAAAGTCAGCGAGGCAGTGAATTTGGCGACACCATCCAATACTACGTCAACGTCACGGAGCCACTCGCCGACCTTGCTGTGGAAACCTATGGCGGTGACGGCAACGTCCAACTCGCCATATCATACGGAGGGCCACCGGATCCTTTCGGGCAATGGAGTGAGTGGGACGAATGGGACATCATCGGCGCGCCCGGCTTCTTCGAGGAAGACGGGATTGACCCCGATGCCTACGAGGATTGGTCCAGTGGACCAGGAAACGAGGAGGAGGTTCACCTCTACGACGTCGAACCAGGCACCTACTACGTCACGGCGTTCACATGGGGCCGGGCCTCCGACTTCAGCATCGTGGCCGACCTGACGCCGATGCCCAGCAACGGCGAGGCTTCTGACGCCATTGCCTTGACCGAAGGCATCCCGTATGGCCCCTTCTCAGGCTATGACGGCCTCAGCCAATACTTCTCGATCGAAGTTCCTGAAGGCACTGAACGGCTGGAGGTGAGTTTGGACGACGGTGTCGGAGAAGCTGACCTCCATCTTGCATACGCCTCCACTCCGAGTGAAACGGTGTACGACCATCGAAGCACGTCGCCCGGTTCGAACGACCTGGTGGCCTTCAATGACCCCACGCCGGGAACGTGGATGATCCTCGTCCACACCGACCGCGTTTTCAGCGGAACCACCATCCTTGCAGAATTTGCCGAGCGTTTCGTGTGGGACTGGGACGGCGAGCCCATTGAACTGTTCAACGGCGAGGCCATCGTGGGCATCGAAGCAGAAGAGGGCACTGTTCTCGAATTCTTTGGCGTCCTTGAGGAGCCTGCCTCACCGCTCGAGGTCACGACATGGGGCGAAGGTGGCGAGATCGAACTCGAGGGTGAGGCGGAGCCCTACGACTGGGAACTTGTCTTCGAAGAAAGGCCACGTGGGCGACAATGGGGGGAAGCAACGTGGGTCCAAGGCGATGGCGTCAATTGGTTCTGGTACGTGGACACCGCCGCTAACGGACGCTTTGATGTGACCGTTGAGGTGACGGAAGACGTCAGCGCATTTGGGATCATGGCCACATGGGTTGAGGTCGATTTACCGCCCGTCGAAGATGATGACGACGTGGACAACGACGGGCCCTTCGACCCCGAAGGCTGCGAAGAGCGCACCGTTGAATGGTTCACTGAACTTGATGCCGACCGAGACGGTCTAGTCAGCCTCGACGAGCACTGGCCTCATCCCGACACAGGTACACCCGGTGAAGACCTGGATCGCAATCAAGACGCGCGCCTCCAAATGGCCGAACTTGAAGCCGATTTGTGTTCTTGCGCACAAGAATTCCTCTACATTTGGGAACAGGCAGACGAGATGGATGCATACACCGTCGAAGATATGGAATCCGTCGAGTACCTGAACGAAATTGACCTCGCAGCCATCGACCGTGACGGGGACGGTGACATTGACGATCGTGAAGCGGAGCGTCATACGCTGGCCTGTTCCACCACTTACGACCCCCTCGACCTCGACGGTGACGGCGTTGCAAACGATGTTGATGCCTTCCCCGAAGACCCCGACGAAAGCCTTGATTCGGACGGTGACGGAGTTGGCGATAACGCAGATCTCGTTTCGGGGGTCAACGACAGTTTGGTGACCTACGGTGCAGCCGTTGCGGTCCTTGTACTGATCATCGTCATGCTCCTGACCATGCTTCGTCGCGGTCCCGGTGGGGCACAACCGGTCGATCCGTGGGCTGACCTTGGCGATGAAAAGCGCATGCCTGACCTCTTCGAACCCGCAACGATGGCTCACGATGCACCGATGGCGTACGACCCTACTCCGCCCACAGCGAGCAGCAATACGTTGGATCCTACGCCTCAGGTCCCTGGTATGACCGACCTGCCGCCACCGCTTGACGAAGCACTCCCGGGTGAGCCGCTCGAATGGCGTTGATTCCTCGGTTCCACAACGTCGCTAGGTGCTCTTTGGCCTCAAGGCCAGTTGGATTGGCCGCATCAAACGCAGGACGTGGGCGTGAAGTTCCGGCAACAACCTGAACATCACCAGAGCAAGACCGTACATGGCCAAAAGGGCCACAGCACGAGCCGCATAGGTGTGGGCAAATTCGAACATCCGAATGCCAAAGACATCGACGGACCCATGGATGGCATGCAGCCAGACAATGCCTGCATTACGGAAGATGTTGAGCACGTGAATCAACGGCAGCGTGAGCAGAAGAGCGCGCACGCGACGCTTCCATGGCATGTCCAACACGGCGATGGCCCCAACGAAGACGATCATGGATTGCAGCGCTGTGCAGGCCAAGACAATGTTGACCCCTACGGAGGACCCGTCCGCCCAGATGAGATCGGTTTGAATGGGGTATTCACCGAAAGGCTGGCTCCAAAACCAAACGTTACCTTCCCATTCCTGCCAAAGCACCTGCCCCTCAGGGGTGCTGACATATGTTTCACCGACGTACACCTCGCCAGCCCCACTGAAGCGCAACATCAATGCGGATTGTGAGGCGACGGCAATAATGGCAAGACGACTGAGCCATGGAACATGGTAGGTGGCCAGATAGGGTAGGCCTGCGAGGGCTACGGCACCTTTCAACCAGCGCAGGGCTGATGCATCACGAGCATCTTCGACGTTCCACTCCCACCACGCGAGGCCGATGGAGGCGGGGAGCGCGGCGCTTAACATGACGGTGAGCACGGGGTCCCGTTCCTGCCAGTAACCGTCGGCCATCAGGAAGAAACCGAGACCGACCAAGGGCCATGCGAGGAGGCTGGTACGATGCAAGTAGCTCCGTTTGGACAGGGAGACGCCAAGGAGAACCATGCCCGCGGCAAGCAAGCCAATGGATTCCACCGTGGCTCCCGCCATGAGTCCAACCCTGTTCGCGTCCATCTTCAACCCTCCTCGTTGAGCCAACCTGCAGAAGTGCAGTGGCCAACCTCAAGGGCTGGTGTGGAAAAGGTCCGGCATGGACGGGCCAATCGCGCATGCTTTGCGCCCGTTTGCGGGTGGTCGCCAAGACGCACCGATCGCTTTTCTCGATCGAGATGGTGTGCTGAACATGAGCCTCGATGGGTACGTGAACCATCCGGAGGAACTGGAGCTCATTCCGGGTACAGTCAGATCCCTGAGGACGCTCAAAGAGCGAGGCTTTCTCCTATGTGTGGTCACAAACCAATCCGCCGTAGGCCGGGGCCTATGGGACGATGAACGCCTGCATGAAATCCACGACAGGTTTGACGCCATGCTGGCCCCCCATGGCGCTCAACCGGACCTGATTTTGGCTTGCCCCCACGTGCCATGGGCCGGATGTGCATGCCGAAAGCCAATGTCAGGCATGTTGAGCCTTGGCGCATCCTTGCTCCGCTCAGACGAAGGCTTCGGTGTCCTTCGCCAGCGCATGAACAACGCCGAAGCCGATGTGCACCCGGCAGACCTGATGGTCGGTGACCGTGGTACAGACGTCAAAGCCGGACTCAGCTTCGGCGCTCGTACGTTTCGGGCGGTACGTGATGTGGGTCTGGAACCGTGGCTCGGACGCCTGAGCGACCGAGAGGATCCTGGAAACGAGGTGAGGTAGGTGGGCTGGCTCGGACTGGACGACACCGACCACTTGGGAGGAGGCTGCACCACGTGGACCATGCAACAGCTCATCTCGTCCCTGCCCACAGGAACCGGAGTGGTAGGGGATCCTTGCCTCGTGCGCCTTTATCCTATGACCAAAGCCAGAACACGTGGCAACGCCGCCTTGGCCGTTGAAATCAACGTGGACCTTCCTGCTCCTGCGTGGCATGCTTGGCTTGAGCAGCATTGGCGGGAACACCTTGCCGAGTTGCGAGGGCTCTGGACGCCATCAACCCACGCGTCTCGAACCCAGGTCCCCAGCGACCCAGGCATGGTCTGGTTCGATTCAAAGCCGCCTCCTGCTTTCTATAGAATGGCTGTTTCTGAAGAGGTTCGGATGGATGAAGCACCCTTGGCAACGTGGTCAGCAGGAGGACGCGGTATTATTGGCGCCACGGCCGCTGTGGCATGGCCACAAGAGGTGTCCACATGGGAAGGTATCGCATGGCGTCAACGGCACGAGGGACCACGTCGATTGGACGATGCGGTCTTAGGACGCCTTGATGATGATCGACGTTTGGTGGCATGTCGAGATCCAAGGAAAGGCCGCAGCCTGCTTGCCCCACGCGGTGCATCACCGATCTTGTTTGGTCTGAGAGGGACCGAGCGTTTCGCTGTACAACAAGGCGTCCAAGACCTCTTGAAAGCGGAAGGGACGGAACAAGCAGCGGCGTGGTGCATCTTCCAAACCAACCAGGGAAGCGGTGACCATCTGCTCCCTGCTGTGGAGGCCGTTGTGCAAGACGTCCACATCCTTCGTGGTGGCCATGTCGCTTTGGACACCACTGAAGGAACATGGCTGGCCTTCGCACCGTCGGATGACCTCCGACGGCTTGCGGCGGAGCTCGTCGCTGGAGATGTGGTACAAGGCCTTGGACTGATCAGCCATGAGGAAAGCCAAAAAGGACTGCACCTCGAAGCGCTCAACCACGTTTCAGGGCCTGATCGAAACAAAATGCGACCGTTGTGCCCAACGTGCAACATTCGCATGAAATCTTCTGGCAGAAATCAGGGGCTTCGCTGTCCATCATGCCCACATCAGGACATCGACCGCTGGGTCGGTATACCGGTCGCCCCGAGCGGCTGGGTCCAACCGCCGCTCGATCGACGCCGTCACCTGATGCCCGATCTTCGCGAATCAAGAGCAAACCGCCTCATCAACGGTGCTGATTCACCGGCATCTTCCTAACAGAGGGTGCACCTTTCAGTGCATGGCCGATGAAACAGGCGTCGACATCGTCACCGTAGTCGCAGGGCTTGTGTTCCTTGGACTCCTTGCTTTCGTGGTGTGGAAGGCCCGCCAGAACCGAGCCGCTGCCCTTGCAAAAACCGGACCGAGGGTGGCCGGTGAAGATCCGTTGGAAGGAGGCGCTCGACGACCAGAAGCCTTCGATGAGCCCACGGATGAAGATCTCGAGATGATGGGTGAATTGCTTGACGAGCACGAGGACTAGACAGCGTCCAAGCCTTTGTCAACAACACGCACATGTTGCGTCATGTCAGGCCCCTCTAAACGGCGAACACCCTTTGGCTGAACCGTCAACGTCCAGGAGGAAAAACCCGCATCGATGAGCCTGTCTTCGGAGCGTACCCGATACCCGTCCTCAGCCTCCATGTCGGTGCCTAGTTTCGTGGTAGCAAGCAGGGTGATATCCCCCAATCCTGATGCCAGCCCGCTCAAAGCGTCGAAAGAGGCCTTCGGAATCCTTCCTGTCGTGGGAGCCCAATCGTCCATGACCACCAAGCCCACACCTGGGAGCGAAGTCGCTGCCTGAAGCAAAGAGTTCGTCACCAAGTCCATCCGGCCAACCAAATTCATGGCGTGAAACCTTGTGGCCACCGTCGGAGGAAGCCCGCCAAGAACTTGCGAAAAGCGCGATGGATCTGGCATCTCTGGAGCCGCCCAGAGCACGCGGCCCCCGTCCTCAAGCACACGCTTGGCCATGTGCAAGGCCAAACTGGTGGCCCCAGCCCCTGCCTCACTCGCAAGATGAACATTGGTTGCCTGAAAGGCTGGGCGCCACGATGCCATACACGGTGTTGGTTGACGAAGGAGAAAGACGCTTCCGGTGTCGGAACGCTCTTGATGTGGCAGCGAGAGACCGATGCATGGCCAAGGAGACCAAGAAGGCAGAACGCATCCCTCGCCGCCCCGCCCCTGAATTCACGGAAGTCGGGTCCTTTGGCGAGGCCATCAAAACGCACGGCCTCATCGGTACCGCGGTCAACGACAAGAACCAGTACGGCCCTGTGGGCATGATGGTGATGTTGTTTATCGTGGCCGCCATCACCTCCCTCGGACTTTTGCTGATTCGCTCCTCCTGAAGCGCAAGGGCTATTCTCCTCTCGGCCCATGTTGGTTCATGGAACAGGGTCATCATCCCCCAACGGTGGCCTTCACCGACCGACGTTGGACCATTATGGCCGCCCTCCTTGGGTCCAACACGGCCGTGATGCTCGTGCATGGGCTTCAGCAGGAGATGAATCCGAGCGTGACGCGCGAATTTGCATTGACCCTGATCGCGGTCACCTTGCCGTTCCAAGCGGTCTACTTCATGATCCACACGTACGCAGACTCTTTCGCTCAGAATCTCGCTCCGGCTGAACGTCGCACGCTTGAACGCTTGTCGACGGTGTGCCAAATCATCGCGTACGCGTCATTGCTCGGCTTGGCCATCCTCTGGAGCAACGTCTCTCCCTTTGTGGGCGGTGGCTTTCTCGTTGCGTCCTTCTGCGCCCTGCTGATGGTTCGAATGGCCATGCGTGAAGCGAGGTCGTCGTCTGAAGCCGGACGCTCCTCGTGAATGTCAGCCTGCGAAGGTTGATGGGGCGGCCACAACGCCACATGGTATGGCCTTCTGTCCGTTGGATTACCGCTACGGTTGCCAAGACTTCAAGCAAATCTGGTCGGAGGACGGGCGCCATGAGCGTCAACTCGAAGTTGAGCGTGCATTGGTGTGGGCGCACCAACAAATGGGTCGAGTGTCAGCCGAGGATTATGCGGTGATCGAAAAGATCGCCGCACCTGACGTTGTCACCAAGCAAAGGGTCAGTGAAATCGAGGCAGAAACACGTCACGACATCATGGCCTTGACCAAAGCGATGGCTGAGGCCGCGGGCGATGCAGGTTGGTGCGTCCATTTGGGCGCGACCTCCAACGACATTGTCGACACCGCCGTCGGGTTGCAGCTTCGCGACAGCATCGTGCTCCTACGAAAGGCGCTTTGCGACCTCATCGCGGTGTGCGCGGATGTCGCTGAACGGGAACGTGATACCGTGATGCTCGGCCGCACACACGGACAAGCCGCCGTACCCATCACCTTCGGACTGAAAGCCGCCGTCTGGCTGGACGAACTCCGCCGGCACCTCGTCCGTCTCGACGAAGCCAGCCCACGCATCGCCGTTGGGAAATTCCTCGGTGCCGTGGGCACGGGGGCTGCACAAGGCGAAGGAGCCCGTGAGCTTCAGCGTCTCATCCTCGAGCATTTGGGCCTGGGCGTCCCACTTGCGACCACACAGGTTGTGGGTCGTGACCGGTACATCGAGTACGTCCACTGGATGGGCAACACGGCGACGACCTGTCAGAAGGTCTTGACCGAAATCCGAAACCTGCAGCGTTCAGAAATCGCTGAAGCGGGTGAAGGCTTTGACGTCAAGAAGCAGGTGGGTTCCTCGACGATGGCCCACAAGAAGAACCCCATCACCAGCGAAAATGCGAGCGGCCTTGCCCGCATCGTGCGGTCGTTCATCGCCCCCAGTCACGAAAACGCCATCCTCTGGCACGAGCGCGACCTTGCGAATTCCAGTGCGGAGCGCTTCACGCTCTCACATGCCTCCGCATTGTGCGAGGACGTGCTGGTCAAGACCGCCAAAGTGCTGCGGGGCATGTGGGTTGATGCAGCACGCTGCCTCAAAAACATCGAAGAACAGCGCGGCTTGGTGATGGCAGAAAAGGTGATGATCGAACTGACCTCTCACGGCATCGGTCGTGATGAGGCCCACGAGATTCTGCGTACGGCATCCTTCACCGCCGTCGAGACCGGGGAGCATCTGATGGACATCTGCATGCGAACCCCCGAAATCACAGCCGTGTTTAGCGTTGAGGACCTCGAAGCGATGTTCGACCCTGCCAACCACATCGGCGTTTCTGGCGAATTGGTTGACGAAGCTGTCGATTTGGCCCGCCAAGCCATCGCATGATCAGGCCATCTTGAGGTGCCCTCGCCGACCCTCCCATACAGGGGTCCAAGATAGCTTCAACCTCCCGGGGAACATTGGTGCCCGGACGACCAGGGTTTCGTACTCGCCGCCCTCACCGTCAACGTTGAATCGGTGAATCCTGGACAAGGTTTCCAATTCGTCGAGCGCGTCATCGTCAAGGGTCCGCCCCAACCATGACGCATCAAGTCCCTCAGCAGACACCGAGGTGATCATGACCTCAAATCCATGTGCTGCCAATCCGCGAAGGTGGTCGTGTGGTCGCTGATGCCAAAGCGGTGTCCACGTGCGCAAGCCCAACGATTCACCGAGACGTTCCAAGCGGTTACGCTGGTAGTCGGACCGCAACGCACCACTCACAAATCCATCCAAGCGGTACGAGGTGAGCATGTCCACAAGGGCCTCGAAGTCTGGACCTTCAGTTCCGTCGATCACGCGGTGTTCCCAAGGCACGTCAGCGGCATTTGCTTGCAGCTGCGTGAACCGCGTGTTGGGAACTTGGAACATGGGAGAGTCGCCCTCCACGACGAGGGTGATGATGACGCACACGTCCCATCCTCTGCACGTGGCCCACCACCATGCTGCAGTGGAGTCCTTCCCACCAGAAGAGAGGACGGCAACGCGCATGTTCTTGCGGGGTGGAAGGCCTTCATCAGCCTGACCTTGAGAAAGAGGGTTCAAATGGGGTGGACCCGCGCTTCAACCGTAGGCGGCGAGTCCGTCTTGGAGGCAACAGCATGCAACCCAGCGGACGAGGTTACGACCACGGCATTACCACCTTCAGCCCAGACGGCCGACTGTTCCAAGTCGAATACGCACGGGAGTCCGTCAAGCGCGGTACCACCACCGCTGGACTGAAGTTCCGAGACGGCGTTGTGCTGGTCTGCGACAAGCGCATCATTTCGCGCCTGATCATCCCCGAGTCCATCGAGAAGGTGTTCAAGGTTGACGAGCACGTCGGCGTGGCAACCTCCGGTCTTGTGGCCGACGCCCGCCAACTTGTGGGGCGCGCTCGTGTGGAAGCGCAGATCAACCGCATCACCTACGCCGATACCATTCCTGTGGACGTCTTGGTGAAGAAAATCTGCGACTTCAAGCAGTCCTTTACCCAATACGGTGGCTCCCGCCCATTCGGAACCGCTCTGCTCATCGGCGGTGTTGACGACGAGGGCATTCACCTCTACGAAACCGATCCATCTGGAGCCTACCAGAGCTACCACGCTGGCGCCATCGGCAGCGGCCGAAACACCGTGATCGAATTCTTTGAGCAGAAGTGGAAGGAAGGACTGACCCTGAACGCCGCGATGAAGTTGGGCCTCGAGGCCTTACAGCACGCCAACGACAGCAACCTAAACCGAGAAGCGGTTGAAGTTGCAACCATCACGGCGGACGGCTACAATGTCCTCGATCGAGCTGCGGTCAACAAGCAAATCGACCGGCTCAAGCCCATCGATGAGTGAAGCGGTGACCGTGCATGGTCTCCCTTGATGACGCGGTTATCGCGCGTTGGGAGCATGGCGGAAAGCGATACGAGGTGCTGCTTGACCCTGACATGGTCGAGGCTTTCCGAGAGGAACCTAAATCGGTCAACCTCGATGAGTTCATGGCCGTCGAAGACGTCTTTCACGACGCACGGCAAGGAGAACGACCTGCCATGGAGGACCTCCTTTCCACCTTTGGCAGCGAAGATGTGGCCGAAGCGACACGAATCATTCTGGAACGTGGCAGCATCCAGTTGACCACCGCCCAGCGCAAGGCCCGCGTTGAAGCAATGCGCCAGCGTATCCTCCACCACATCCACACTGAAGCGGTGGATCCACGCACGAAGTCACCCCATCCAAGGGCACGTTTGGAGCTCGCATTGGACGAAAGTCGATTTTCCGTGGATCCCTTCAAACGGCTTGAAGCTCAGGTCAAGGACGCCATCAAGGTGCTGAAACCGCTTCTTCCGCTTTCCTTTGAGCGGATTAAATTGGCTTTCAAGGTCAGCGGTTCTGCGTATGGGCGTGCTCACCAAGTGCTCCGCTCAGACATTCAACGAGAGGAATGGTTGGGCGACGGGGCTTGGGTCGCCGTGGTCGAAGTGCCTGCAGCCCGCAAAGCGGACCTCATCGGGAACATCATGCGGCTGGACAACGATGCAGAAGTGCGAGAATTGCCGTCTTGAGCGGCATGACGCCGTCTCGTGAGCGGGCATTGCACGGATGACCTTCGGTTGTTGAATCAACGCGTCGCGAGGGTGAGGTTCTTCCACATGTCCTCGGGGACCTCCATGGACAGCCGCAGACCGCCCATGGCACCCAGACGAACAGGGTCATCCACGACGTGGACGTTGACGTCACCCATGTCGGAGAGACGACGCTCGATCATGGCGCCGAGGCCACGGATACCAGAGCCACCGCCGGCGAGGACCATGTTGCGACGGAATTCGTCGTGGAACTCTGGGTTGGACTCGGAAATGAGCTTCTTGACGTTCTCAACGATTGGATCGACAATGGACTCGCATGCGCGCTGCACACAGTCGGTGATGTCGAGCGTCATGGCCTTCCCTTCGATTGAGAAATCCACCATGATGGGGTCCTCAGGAGGCGAGGTGGACACGAAGGAGTGCTGCTCCTTCCAGCGGCGAGCCATGTCCTTGGTGACTTGGGCGCCGTTGTACTTGGCCTGGACTTCCTTGATGATCTGGCTGTCCACGTAGTCGCCGGCGTAGCCGGTGTGCATCTGGTCACCGGGCCCCGGAATGGTGCCGTAAACGCGGCACAAGTCGGTCGTGCCTGCACCGATATCGATGACGAGGGTGTGCTCCAGCATGTCGAGGGCATAGGCCACAGCGAAAGGTTCGGAGATGATCATGGCAGCATTCACGGAGCCCGCGGCTGCGTCGAAGATGGCCGTCTTGTCGACGTGGCTCGCCTCAGCTGGCGCACCGATGACGGCGACAACGCGGTCGTAGTCCTCTGGATCGGAAAGACCGATGAGGTGGGTGATGAAGTGGGCGATGTACTGCCGATCTTCTGGGGTGTCCTTGATGACACCGAGTTCAAGTGGGCGGTAGAGGTTCAGCGCCAATCGGTTCTTGAGCGCCTCTTCGCCGAAGAGCACGTCACGCTTCAGGAAATTTCGGGCAACGGGATCCTTCGGGGTTCCAATGACGGTCAACTCTTCCACTTCGTGGGATGCTGAGGACACCATGACGGAACGGAAGGTTCCGAGGTCGATTCCAATGTACAGTGTCTCTTTGGCCATAGGCCCACGAGCGTGGTTTCGCTTATGAACCATCCCTTGGCTGATTTGTGGTCAGCACCACGCTTCGCACGTGTGACAGTACCATGCCGCATGCTCGGGGTAAAGTTCAGCCATGCCAGAGCATCCCGTGCATTCTTTCTGAGCCTGATCGCCGAACATCTGCATGACGATGGACACATGATGGTGATCGTCGATGCCGAGTTGCTGGCGCATCGCCCAAAGCAGTTGGTCCTCTGAGGGAGATATGATGCCGTCTTCAAGCACCAGTTCAACCACGCTCTTGTAGTCGTCAATGACCTGAATTTCTCGGTGATCGAGCCGAATTCCACCTTTTTCCGCGACGATGTCTTGCCCGCCAGGATCGTCAGCAAACACCACGAGAGCGCTTGCTTGGAGGCTTTCTTCCCTCAATTCAAGCTGAATGCTGCTGCCCTCAAGGTTCGCATACACCAAACGTGAATGGCGGTTGATGGTGTTGGTGATGGAGCGCGCTGTGTCTTCCTTGGTGCGGCCGCGTTTCCACCCCGTGGGGCTTGATTCGTTGTAAGCGTAGAATTCCGTGCCGTATCCAGGATATTCCAAGCGGAGTTCTTCCCCGCCGTCAAAATCGTTGGTCAGGATGTGGAAGGCTGCGACGTGAGTGGAAACGATGTTGTCGTCGTCGTCGAAACTGATCATCAACGGTTTTCGCTCCTCTGCAGCGGCGTTAAAGTGGCCTTGCATGCCGCTCATCCACTTGTCCTCCAGCCGCTTGAGGCTGGCTTCCTGCTCACCAGAGAGGCCTTTGTCAATGCCCAGCATGCCACGCAATTCACCCGATTGGAGGTCTTGCTTGAATTGATCAACCAAACCTGCGTTGTAGTGGTGGTCGTCCCGCGTCGGACCCGCCCTTTGTTCCCGGTAATTCGGGTCCGCCCATTCATATCCGCATTTCGAGCAGGCGAGGTATCCGGTCATGGTCGAGGGTTGCGCGTCGCCACCGCAACGTGGGCAATCGCCCTCCTCATCAACGGCCAAATTGTCTGCTGCTTCGCGACGACCGCGGCGGGGATTGAATCCAGCCATGCCCTGCGATGAACCGAGACCGGACTTCAAGGTGTCCATGCCTAGAGGCGAATGGCCTTCCGCCCGTAACGGAGCACGCCGTCTTGTGCGTAAACGCGCCGGACAATCAGGAGGACCTCATCGCCGATGTTCACGTCGTTCGGATGACCGTCCGCATACAGAAAAACGCCAGAAGGACCTTCCTCAAACGAGAGAATCATCGAAGTAAGTCCGCCGAGGATAGGAGCCCGTATGGCAAACT
>MDTG01170227.1_pt1 | contig 29042 bp, 23 predicted proteins | sample 811421 | NCBI WGS metagenome assembly MDTG01 (sample SAMN05326645, study PRJNA326480) | marine metagenome | isolation source: seawater | place: Pacific Ocean: South East | collected 2011 | reverse complement strand
TAAAATTGCAGGAAGGGTAAGCATGAGAATATTGCAGCTTGATGTAATTGTTGAGACTAAAACAAAAGATGATGTTTTTGTAAAACTTAAAGTCTCTGTACAGTATAAAGTTATTGAAGATAAGGTATACGATGCATTTTATAAATTAGATTATCCTCAAGATCAAATAACTTCCTACGTCTTTGATGTGGTTAGAGCCGAGGTCCCTAAAATGATTTTGGATGATGTTTTTGAAAAGAAGGATGAAATTGCTAACGCTGTAAAAAGTGAGCTTAATGATGCCATGAGCAATTATGGATATGATATAATTAAAGCCCTAGTAACAGATATTGATCCAGATGCAGAAGTGAAAACAGCAATGAATAAAATTAATGCTGCTGAAAGACAAAAGGTTGCTGCTCAATATGAGGGTGATGCAGCAAGAATTCTTATTGTTGAAAAAGCAAAAGCTGAAGCCGAAAGCAAAAGACTTCAGGGTCAAGGAATAGCAGATCAGAGAAGAGAAATTGCACGAGGACTTGAAGAGTCGGTAGATGTTCTAAACAATGTTGGTATTAATTCACAAGAAGCCTCAGCATTGATTGTAGTTACTCAACATTATGACACGCTTCAATCAATTGGAGAAGAGACTAATAGTAATCTTATTTTGCTTCCGAACTCTCCTCAAGCTGGAAGCGATATGCTAAACAATATGGTTGCTTCCTTTACAGCAAGTAATCAAATTGGAGAAGCTATGAAAAAGCAGAATACTAAAAATAAAGAGGAAAAAAATAAAGACTAATTATTTTTTTATCCAACCGTCTCTTAATCCTACTGTTTTATTAAATACGAGTTTTGAATTTTTGCTATCAAAATCTACATTAAAATAACCTATTCTCTGAAATTGATAAGAGTCCCCTATTTTCGCATTCATAATGCTTGGCTCAATTTTAGCGATTTTAACTTGAAGCGAATTAGGATTTATAAAATCTATAAAGTTTTTTTCTTTATGTTGGTCAGGAGCAGGATCTAGAAATAACCTATCATAAATATTTATTTTAGCTTCTACGGCATGGTCTTGGCTAACCCAATGAATTGTTCCCTTTACTTTTCTTTTACTAGCCTCTGTGTTAGATCCACTTTTAGAATCTTTATCATAAGTACATAGGACTTCTTTAATTTCTCCTTTATCGTCTTTAAGAACTTTATGGGCTTTAATAATATATGCACTTTTTAATCTAACTTCTTGGCCTAATGTAAGTCTAAAAAACTTTCGATTAGCTTCTTCTTTAAAGTCTTGTCTTTCTATAAATAATCTTTTAGAAAAGGGTATTTTTCTATTGCCTAACTGTTTTTGTTCAGGATTAATTTCCCCTAGAAGATTCTCTTCTTTTTTATCATAATTAGTAATAGTTAGCTTAATTGGATCTAAAACAGCATTAACCCTTGGAGCAATTTTATTCAAATGGTCTCTTATACAAAATTCTAGTAATGACACCTCAATTACATTTTCTCTTTTAGCTATACCCGCCATTTCAACAAATTTTCTCAATGATTCTGGAGTATATCCTCTTCTTCTTAATCCTGATATTGTTGGCATTCTTGGATCATCCCACCCTCTAACAAAATTATTATCAACGAGTTGTTTGAGCTTTCTTTTTGATGTTACTGTATATGACAAATTTAGTCTAGCAAATTCCGTTTGACATGGTATTATATCTTCAGTCGGAATTGCTTTTAAAAACCAGTCATACAGATCTCTGTGAGGTTTAAATTCTAATGTACAAAGAGAATGTGAAACTTTTTCAATATAATCTGATTCACCATGAGTCCAATCATACATAGGATATACTTTCCATTTTTTTCCTGTTCTATGATGAGGTTTATTTAAAACACGATATATGACTGGGTCTCTCATTAGCATATTAGATGATGTCATATCAATTTTAGCTCTAAGAACATGTGAGCCTTCTTGGTGTTTTCCATCAGCCATTTCAAGAAATAATTGCATGTTTTTTTTTATCCCCCTATTTCTATAAGAGCTATTTATTCCTGGTGATGTTGGAGTTCCTTTTTGATTTGCAATGTCCTCTGAACTTTGTGAATCTACATATGCCAAATCTTGTTCTATTAAATACATGGCCCATTCAAATAGTTTGTCAAAATAATCTGATGCATAACATTCATTATCCCATTTATATCCAAGCCATTTAATATCCTTTTTAATTGCATCCACATATATTTTTTCTTCATTCTGAGGATTTGTATCATCAAATCTAAGATTAACAGGAGCTTTATATTTTAATCCAAGGTTAAAATTTAGACAAATGGCTTTTACATGACCTATGTGAAGATATCCATTTGGCTCAGGAGGAAATCTAAATCTAAGATCATTAAATTCCATGCCATTAGATAGATCATCTTCAATCTTTTGTTCTATAAAGTTCAAAGATGATGCTTTTTGGTCCATATGTGTTTTTTTGGTAAATATATGAAAAGAGTAATTTATCTGTAGCTTTAAAAATGAGTTTATATATTTGACAAATAATGGGGAAAATTAAACTAAAAAATGTTAAGATTTATTCTAATCATGGATGTCTTGATGAAGAGGGATTAATTGGAAGTGAGTATTTGTTTCAGCTCGAAATTAATACTGATTTAAAAAAAGCTTCCAAAACGGATAATCTTAATAATACCATTGACTATGTTTCTCTTTATTCTATAATTCATGAAGAAGCTATTAAAAGATCAAAACTCTTGGAAAATGTAGCAAATAAAATTTTAGATAGAATATTTAGAGAGCATGAAAATATAAAACAAATTAAAATCGAAGTTTCTAAGTTAAACCCTCCAATTAATGGAAATGTTGAAGCTGTATCTATAGTTATTAAAAGAAAAAGAAATTTAAATAAATAATACTATTTTTGCCCTCACGGCATCGTGGCCGAGTGGCTAGGCAGAGCTCTGCAAAAGCTTGTACAGCGGTTCGAATCCGCTCGATGCCTCAAAACCCGTAGATTATTTTAATTTACGGGTTTTTTATTTCATTTTAATTATTGATCCCCCTAATGCTGTTTTTGAGATGGTTTTTATTGGATTGCCATGAACTCTAATAATAGCACCTGTTGAAGCTTTTGCATCAATTAAAACAGTAGCATTAGCGTGTACAATTGATCCGGTATTTGCTCTAATTGTAGTTTGTTTCGTAGAAACCTCTTCAACAAAACAAACTCCTCCTGTATTTGCCTGTATATATGACACAGACGACTTCCCGCTTAATAAAACTGACCCTCCTGATGATATTTGAATATTTAGTTTTTTATTATTAATCTTTCCTTTAAAAGAGGATCCTTCATTTACTTTTACATTAAGATTTGTTTGATTAAGTGTGTCTTTTAATATTGCATTTGATCCTTGATAAAGGTTAATCCCATGAATTTCATTTTTATAATATAAATCTACTATTATATTTCCCAGTCTTAATTTTTTGTCTAAACCTACTTTTAGTTTTAAAATCCCATTTTTTATTTTATAAATAAATATTGAATTGTCTTTATTTCTAGAGCTTAATATAATTTTATTTTCTTTTGCTTTAATAATATTTAATTCTATACCAGCATAAGTATTTATTTTTTCAAAATCTCCAATATCTATTCTATTGTTTTTTTGAGCTATTACATGGCCTGAAAAAATTATTATTGTTAAATAGATAATTATGTGTTTCATTTAAATAAATTTTTAATTAACTATATTTAAATCTAGATGTCTATTAATTGCATCTACCCTTTTTACTATTATATCAAGACTATCCCCTAATTTAAAAATTTTTCCTTTTATATATCCCTCCAGCTCATGTTTTAATGGATTATACGAATAGTGGTCGCCTTCTATATCTTTAATTGAAATCATACCTTCGCATTTGTTTTCATTTATTTCTATATAGATTCCTCTTTCTGTTATACCAGAGATTGTTCCTTTATATTTCTTTCCTATTTTATCTTCCATATATTTTATTTGCATATATTTTATTGAATCTCTCTCAGCTTTTACTGCAAGTTGTTCTCTGTATGATGAGTGAATACATTTTTCTTCCAATATTTCTTTATTAAAAGTGTTCTCTCCATTTAAGTATTTAAATAAAAGACGATGTAATATTAAATCTGGATATCTTCTAATAGGTGAAGTAAAATGAGAGTATGTTTCAAAAGAAAGACCATAATGTCCAATATTATTTGTAGAGTAGGTTGCTTTTGCCATACATCTTAATGTTAATGTCTCAATCATGTTTTGTTCGGGTTTTTCTTTAACACTATCAAGAAGATTATTAATATTTTTATGTAGAGAATTTTTACTTAGATCAAGATTGTAGTTTAATGATTTAGCTATTTCTTTGAGATTTATTAATTTTTCTTCATCTGGTTGATCATGGACCCTATAAACAAAACTTTTTATTGGTTTTTTATTGTTTATAAAACTTCCTACTTTTTTGTTTGCTAAAAGCATAAATTCTTCAACCAGTTTATTTGATTCTTTTGATTTTTTAATAATAATATTTTTAGGGTCTTTTTTATCATTTAATTCAAACGCAACTTCATCTCTATCAAAATAAATTCCACCAATTTCCTTTCTTTTTTTTCTTAAGGTTTTGGCTATTTTGTTTAAACTAATTATTGCCTTAAACACATTATCTGGTAATAAATAAGTTTCATTGTTTAGTGCTACTTTCTTATCTACTATATTTTTATTTGTTTTAATTATGTGTTGCACTTCCTCGTATGTAAATCTATAATTAGATGATATTATAGTTTTTCCAAACCATTCACTTATTATATTTGTTTTTTTGTTGATTTGAAAGACAGCAGAAAAAGTATATTTTTCTTCATTAGCTCTTAGTGAACAAAGCTTATTAGATAAAATTTCTGGAAGCATTGGAACAACCCTGTCAACTAAATAAACTGATGTTGCTCTTTTGTAAGCCTCTTTGTCTATTATATCTCCTTCTTTTACATAATGAGATACATCTGCAATGTGAACCCCTATTTCAATTATCCCTTCCTTTATCTCCCTAAATGATATCGCATCATCAAAGTCTTTTGCATTTTTAGGATCTATAGTAAAGGTGAGTACTTCTCTAAAGTCTTTTCTTTTAATTATTTCTTCCTTTAAAATTTTTGTTTCAAGATTTTTTGTTTTCTCAAGTATTTCTTTGGAAAAATTATATGAAATACCATAATCATATAAAATAGAATGCATCTCAACATTTATGTCACCAGGACTACCTAATACTTTTTTAATTTTTCCAAAAGGCGATGAGGCTCCTTCTGGCCATTTTTCAATTTTAACGACTACTTTTTCTCCATCCTTTACTTTTACTGCTTCTTTTGTTGATATAAATATATCTGTATACATTTTTGGGCCTCTGGTTAAAACAAAGGCATAATCTTTTCTTTTCTCTATAACACCTACATATTCATGCTTAGCTCTTTTTATTATCTTTTCAACTTCTCCTGATGTCTTATTTTTTTTATCTTTTTTACTGTATACATATACTCTTACATGGTCATTATTAAGAGCTTTATTTAAATTTTTTTTAGCGATAAAAATATCATTCTCACTTCTTAAAAGATATCCATTTCCTGCACTAGTAATTTCTATAATTCCTTCCTGATAAAAACTATCTATTTCCATAAATTTATAACTTCCTTCCTTTTCTTTAGATATTCGTTTGGCGGTAAATAATTTTTTTAAAATCTTTATTATATCATTTCTGTTTTTTTTATCAGTAATATTTAGTACAGAAGAAATTTGTTTATAATTATAAGTTTTGTTTTTATTGTCTTGAAAAACCTTCATTATTTTTCCTTCATATAATTTTAAAATTTTCTTTTTTTTAGACATATGTTTTATGTTAATTTTAAAATTAGGTATTAGAAATTTTAAATCACAGTATAATTATGAACATATATAAACACTATAGTCTTTTTTAATTTAATTTAAAGAATATTATGGTGATTATAATAGAGTGTTAATAAAACAAATAAGTTTTTTTAAAAAACAGTGATTTATTTAAAAAAAATATATGTAAGCTATTTATTAACTATTAAATATATTGTAAATGTATATATATTAAATAATTAGCATAGTATTTAACTTTTGTTAATAATGATAAACAGTTAATAAAAAAACATAAAAATTTTAAAAAAGTAGTTTAAAAAAAGGATTAAATTTTTTAATAAAAAATTATATTAAGCAATAACTATATTTGAATAATCCAATTTTTTATTTAATTGTATAAATTATTATTTTAAACAAAAAAAGTTGTAAAAATTATAAACATTAAATTAAATTATTATAAACCAAACTATTAACCTAATTATTTAAAAATGATAATAGCAATAGGTAATGATCATGCAGGAGTAGAATTCAAAAATGCGATAATTGATTTTTTTAAAGATAAAAACATTGAAATTAAAAATTTTGGCACAGACAATGAGAATAGTGTTGATTATCCAGACCACATTCACCCAGTTGCCGAGTTTATTTCAAGTAAGCCTAATTCTTATGGCATTATTATATGTGGAAGCGGTAACGGAGCAGCTATGACAGCAAATAAACATAAAAATATTAGAGCTGCTTTATGTTGGAATGAAGATTTGGCCAAACTATCAAGACAACATAATGATGCTAATATTTTAAGTATTCCTTCAAGATTTGTATCATTAGAAGAAACTCTAAAAATGATAAGTATTTTTATATCTACCTCATTTGAAGGAGGAAGACATAAAAACAGGATAAATAAAATTCCTTGTAGCTAATGATTAAAATAGATCACTATAACTTTGAAGATCTTACAAATAAAAACCTTTATAGAATTCTTCAACTAAGATCTGAAATCTTTATTCTAGAACAACAGTGTTTGTATTTAGATATAGATGATAATGACTTTAAGGCTCTTCATGTTATTGTTAAAAAGAGAGGTAAAATAATAGGATACTCGAGGGTAATGAAAAAAGGAAATATTTACAGTAAATATTCTTCAATAGGAAGAGTATTGGTGTCTAAAAGCGAGAGAAGAAAAAATATAGGTAGTACTATTATAGAATACTCTATAAAAATTCTTAAAAAACTTTATAAAAATGATCCCATAAAGATATCAGCCCAAACTTACTTGAAGACAGCATATGAAAAACATGGATTTGTATATAAAGGCGAAGATTATCTAGAGGATGGAATACCTCATTGTGCTATGTATTTTGATTAAGCTTTTTTACAATATCTGTAATTTCAATGGAAAGATTTTTAGAGGAAGGAACTTCATTGTCTAAATAAATAAATAGAAAATTTCCAGGGTGAGATTTTTTTAATTCGGAACAAATGTTAACCTGAGCCCTAAATCTTCGTTTTATAAGATTCCTTTCAACAGCTTTAGGGAATTTTGATTTTGGAATACTATATCCTATATAATATTTATTATCATTCCCTTTAGAAAAGCGTAACCCAATTTTTTTACTTTTATAATAGCAACCATCAGAAAAAAGATAATCAAAGCTTTTTTTATACTTGAGAGAGAAAAAATTATTTATTTTGTCCTTCTTTTTCAATTTTATCTTCTTTAAAATATTCATTATTATTACGATTCACATCAGCCATGTAGCCAGTAGGATCTATAACTATAAACGAAACATCTTCTAAAGGCCTGTCGATTTGGAAAGTGTACTGAGGAAAAGACCATGCCCAATCTTTTATTATTTGCCAAGAAAAATTATAAGGATTTTCTTTTTCTCCCCTCATTAAAGCAATAGGAATATAAAAAACATCATAACTTCCATCTTTATAATTAACCAACACATCAAGAGGCATTGGCATTGAGCCTATTCTTTCTAAAGTAACAATGGTTTTAGAGTTTTTTCCTTCTATATTTTTTATTCCATAATCTATTTGATTGATTGTTTGAGTCCAATCAGTTATGTACCATTTTAATTGAATGCCTGAAACTTGCTCTGCAATACGTCTAAAATCATTAGGAGTAGGATGGGTGAATTTGAATTTCTTGTAATACTCTTTGAGTGTTTTAGAAAGATTATGTTGACCAATAATATATCCTAGTTGAGCCAAAAAGACAGCTCCTTTGCTGTATGCAGTACTCTCATAAGCCATATTATAATCATATCTATTCGCATTAGTCGCTTGAGGCTGTTCAAATCCAGAAAGAGCAAGCTTAAAATAGCTTTTATAGGAACCAACTAATGGAAACAAATTATTTTCTTCTAAAATTTTATCAACTGCAAGCTTTGAAATATAAGAGGTAAAACCTTCATCCATCCATTCATGTTTCATTTCATTTGTAGCTAATACATGTTGAAACCAAGAATGTGCAAGTTCATGCGCGGTAACACCAACTAAACTTCCAAATTTGCGGTTTCCAGTTATAAGAGTTAGCATTGCATATTCCATTCCTCCATCACCACCCTGAACAACACTATATTTTTTATAAGGATAAGGACCAATAGTATTATTGAAAAATCTCATTAAATCAGCAGTTTTTGGCTGCAGTTTTTTCCAATTATCTATTATTTCAGGATTGTTTTTATAAAAAAAATGAAGTTCAACATCATTTGGACCAGGGTAAATATCGTGAATAAAATCAGGATCTGCAGCCCAGGTAAAATCGTGAACCCTCGGAGCAATAAAACGCCAAGAAGTTTTACCTTTTTTTGATTTTGATTTTGATTTTATTGATTTACCGTAACCATATCCATAATCTTTCGAGTTTTCAAGATATCCACTTGCTGCGACAACGTATTTTTTATCAATATTAATAGTAACATCAAAATTTCCCCAAACACCATGAAACTCTCGACCAATATAGGGTTCAGCATTCCATCCATCATAATCATATTCAGCCATTTTAGGGTACCACTGAGCCATTGAAAGAGCAACACCCTCTTTAGAGTCTCTACCCGATCTCCTAATCATTTTAGGAACTTGACCTTCAAAATCAAGAGATATGGTTGTAGAATGTCCAGGAAACAAAGGCTTGTTTAATTTAACTTCAAGGATTGTTTCAGAGAATTCAGTAGATAAAAGCTTACCGTCTTGCTTAATATTTGAAACCTTTAGCCATCCTTCTTCTTCAGGAGGAATCGTGTTAAAATCTTTTTTGAAACGTTTGTTTTTATCTTTTCCATGAACAATTCTTGCTGCCATTTCACTTCCTGGCTGAAATGCATTAAAATAAAGATGATAAAATACTTTATTTAGAGTGTCTGGAGAATTATTAGAATAAATTAATATTTGGTCACCATTATATTTAAAAGTTTTTACATCAATATCAACATTTATTTTATAGTCAACGGATTGTTGCCAGTAATTTTGAGATTTTCCATAAAAACTTGAAGTTAAGACTAAAAACCAACACAGATAATTATTATTCATGATTTTAATTAAATTACCACTAAAATAAAAAATTAAGAATTAAAAAAACTCTATTAAGGAAGAGCTTTGATCTAGCCTTATACCTTTTTCAGTTGATTTTAATGTAACAAGTTCATTGGAGGGATCATGCTCCATAAATAAAAGCCAATTATTTTTTAAGGCAGAGTTTAAAAAAATACTCTTTTCTTTTAAAGTAATCAGGGGTTTAATGTCATAACTCATAATATATGGAATAGGAATATGTCCTGTTGTAGGAATAAGGTCTGCAGCAAACACAATAGTTTGATTTTTATAATTTACAACTGGAAGCATTTGACCTTCAGTATGTCCATTTACAACAATAATATCAAATCCTAGAGGAGAATTTTTTATGTATGAATCTTTACTTTCTATAAAATTTAGTTGTCCACTTGATTCAATAGGATTTATGTTTTCAGGCAAAAAGGAGGCCTGTTCCCTAATATTTGAGTTTTTAGACCAATCCCAATGTTCTTTGTGAACCCAATACTTAGCATTTTTAAAAGCCGGAACAAAAACCCCCTTGGGCGATCGATCAATAGCACCTCCACAATGATCAAAATGAAGATGAGTAAGAAACACATCAGTTATATCTTTTTTATTAAAACCTTTATCTAGTAGAGAGCGTTCTAAATTATGATCACCCCAAAGCCCATAATGGCTAAAAAACTTATCACTTTGTTTATTTCCTAGACCCGTATCAATTAGTATCAATCTATTTCCATCTTCAATTAATAAAGATCTTGCAGACATTGATATTCTATTTTTTGAATCAGAAGAATTTGTTTTCTCCCATAAAGCTTTCGGGACTACTCCAAACATAGAACCACCATCAAGCTTAAAATTTCCGGTTTCGATTGAATACAAGTTCATCAGGAAAGGTATGATATATAATATTTAAAGATATTTATTATTTAGTAATTTTATTAATTCTCTAGAAAATGAAAGAAGACTTTTAATTTCATTAATACTTAAAAGCCTGCTTTTTCCTTTAATAAGAATTTGTTTGCCTGATGATTCTATTCTATAATAAGCATGGCTTTCAAAGAAAAATATCAAATTAGAATCAAAAAGTTTTTTTAAATGTTTTGGATTTACCCCCGCTAAATAAAATCTATTTGAAAAGTCTGGAAATTTATTGAGTTTAATTTCTGAATAATTTGAAAATTCACTAAAATTCGAAAGTATAAAATCTCTATCTAAAACAAATTTTGGTATAGAATAATTTAAATTAATATGCATAAAGGTGCCCAAAAGGTTGTCTTTGGCAATAAAAGCTCCTTCGCTGTATGATAAATCAACTATTTTAAATTCTTTTTTTGATCCCAATAATTGATTGTATTGATAGTTTAGTGTTTTAGTTTTGAAATAACTGAATACTTCAAATACAGATGTTTCAAAGGAATTTTCAGGCAAGTACTTCCAATTAAGGTCAAGCGCTAGCTGTTTTAAAGAATCCTGACGTTTAGTAAGGTTGTTTTGGAATTTAAAAAAATCAGCTGAAGGAAGAGATTTTCTAATAGCAAAAGGGTGCTGGGTATCAGCAGCATGAGAGTCTAGTCCAATTATTTCAAAAACACCACCTTTTTTGCTGAAAGTTCTTTGGTAATCATTAAGGTCTTCCATAACAGTATGGTCCACAAAGTCACATAGAGAAAAGTCTATAATTGCATGTTTATTTTCCGGAACCTCATCTAATTTCTTTTTAAGTTTAAAAAAGTTTAAAAAGCTACAAAAGTTTTTTACGCTTATAAAATAGTTGCCAGACTCTTCTTCCAGATACATTAGTACATTGGGTTTAAATAAATTTCTGCTAAATAGAAAAATGTTTTTGTTAATTAATATATGAATAGCAAATGTGGACAAAATTCCAAAACTAATCCCAGTCATAATTCCAGCATAAAGAGTTATGATTAGAGTAATTAAATAAATAGCAGCTTGTTCTTTACCAACCCTAAGAATTCTTATAAAATTATCAGGAGCTGCTAGTTTATATCCAGTATAAACTAATATTGCTGCTAATGCAGGTAAAACTATTTTTTCAATTTGATCTTGAAAGATTAAAACAAAAGCAACAAGGAAAAAAGCATGAAAAAAATTAGAAGATTTATTGCTTGCTCCATTATTAACATTAACAGAGCTTCGAGCAATTACAGTTACTACATTTAGTCCACCAAGAAGACCGCTTATGGTTGTTGCTATTCCTAAAGCTTTTAAATCTTTATTTACATTTGATCTTCTTTTTTTTGGATCAAGTTTATCAACGGCCTTTATACTTAGCAGAGACTCAATACTTGCTATTAAAGTAATAGATATAACAGTCGAAATAAAATCAGCACTTGTCACTATACTAAAATCAGGAGAGGGCAAGTTCTCTATTAAATTATTTGGCAATGAGATTAATAAGTCCTTAGAAATACTTGAACTTTCATTAACAAACATTTCTAAATAATAGTATACTGCAACTGCAAATATAATTACCCACATGGGAGCAGGTACAAGATGAAATAGAGGGCTTCTTAGTCTAGAATAAAATATTAATATTAAAAAAGAAATAACTCCAATCAATGCAGGAATAATTATGTGAGAGCTATTATTAAGAACTACAAATAAAAATGAATCAGGAATTGTAGAAAGAAGCTCTATCGTACTACCTTTAACCGATGTAACTCCAAGCATGACATGAGCTTGCTTTGCCAATATTCCTAAACCAATAGCTGCAAGCATTCCTTGAAGAGCGGATGAAGGAAAAAATTCACTTAGAGCTCCTAAACGAAAAAGCCCAAACAAAAACATTATAATTCCAGATATAACAACAGCCGCTAAAGTATATAAATATCCTTGATATAAATCCCCCGACCCTAGTGTGTTTACAGAAAACAGTAGCACTACAACAAGACCATTACCAGGGCCAGTAATTGTTAATTTAGAACCCCCCATTATTGAACAGACAACACCTCCTACAATAGAAGCAATAACTCCCGAAATAGGCGGAGCTTCAGAAGCGATTGCTAAACCAAGAGCAAGAGGAAGGGCTACTAAAGAAACAACAAATCCTGAAAAAATATTTTTAGGAAGATCACCAAAAAACCCTCTTAAGTAATAAGAATTAGCCATCTTGATTCGATTTAATGATAAGCACGTCTGTTGGTAGTTCTGAAAGAATATAATCTAAATCTTTTGGAAACAGCCGACTCAAAAAATAGGATCTTTTTTCTTCAGAGTTAATAACTAAAATGTCGGCCCTTACAACTTTTGCATAATGGCTTATAGAATAGCCTCGAGTACCAAAAATATGTTGAGACTTAATGTTTTTATTAGAAATTAGACTTTTGGAGATACCCATGAGAATTTCAGAAAGCCGCACATCCTCTTCCTTATTTAGTTCTTTTTTTCTAAGAGTCGCTCTCTTTAAACTATAATCATCATCAACATTAACAGCTACTTCAGATTGATTAATTTCATCTACAAGAGTTATATTCGGAATGCTTAGGGCTCTTGCATATACAAAAGCAGCATTTATTGTTATTTCAGTTTGATTACTTTTAAGAGCATTAACCACCATATGGTTTGGATTAAGATACTGAACGCTTGGTTTTATCATAAGAAAAACTGAACAAGGAGCTTTCCTTGTTAATTTTCTGGCAATTGACCCTAGATAAAATTTTAAAACATTTTCTCTTTGAAGAGCTCCTAAAAGTAGCAGGTCAATATGATTTGTATTACATTCTGATGTTATCACATCTACAGGAGCACCTTCTTTCCATATTGTTTTAATAGTATTTGAACCTTTTGGTGCTTCTTGTAAAATAGATTTAAATTTCTCTTCTTTTTTTTGGGTTTTTTTCCCAACATGTAAAAAGTAAAGAGATTTTCCAAGCGAACTGGAAAGCCTCACTGCCTCAAAAACATTTGCTTTTAAGTTAGGAGAAAAAGCAAAGCCCATTAAAATATTATCGAATTTAATATTTTTCAAAAGTTGATTTTAATGAATTAAGAAAAAGATACAAAAACTTTATATATTGAATGAAAGCTTTCAGAGACTTGTTGAAAAAAGTAATGTAAAAAAAGATTTAATCATTCAATTTAAGAACAGCCATGAATGCCTGTTGAGGGATTTCAACATTTCCAATTTGACGCATTTTTTTCTTACCCTTCTTTTGTTTTTCCAACAGCTTTCTCTTACGCGTAATATCTCCGCCGTAACATTTTGCAGTTACATCTTTACGAAGAGCTTTAATGGTTTCTCTTGAGATTATTTTTGCACCTATAGCAGCTTGAACTGGAATATCAAATTGCTGTCTAGGGATTAATTGTCTTAATTTTTCACACATTTTCTTGCCAATGTTATACGCATTATCTGCATGAATTAAAGCAGAAAGAGCATCAACTGGATTTCCATTTAAAAGAATGTCAACCTTAACAAGCTTGGAGATTCTCAATCCTATAGGCGAATAGTCAAAAGAAGCATAACCTTTTGAAACAGTTTTAAGTCGATCATAAAAATCAAAAACTATTTCTGCTAGAGGCATATCAAAAGTTAATTCTACTCTTTCAGGAGTTAAATAAGTTTGATTAGAAATGATCCCTCTTTTTTCAATACATAAAGACATTACATTTCCTACGAAATCGGACTTAGTAATTACTGTAGCTTTAATGTAGGGTTCTTCAACACGATCTAAATAAGAAGGGTCAGGTAAATCGGAAGGATTGTTTACTGGAATAATTTCAAGAGGATTTTTTTTAACATATGCTTGGTATGAAACGTTTGGAACGGTAGTAATTACTGTCATACCAAACTCTCTTTCAAGTCTTTCCTGAATAATTTCAAGATGAAGCATTCCTAGGAACCCACATCTAAAGCCAAATCCCAATGCTGCAGAACTTTCAGGAATAAAAACAAGAGAAGCATCATTAAGCTGAAGCCTTTCCATGCTTGATCTAAGCTCCTCATAATCATCAGTATCAACCGGATATATGCCAGCAAAAACCATTGGCTTAACTTCTTCAAATCCATCAATTGCAGTAACAGCCTTGTCAAGGGAGCTAACAATAGTATCTCCAACCTTAACTTCACTGGCTTCTTTTATACCTGTTATTAAATACCCTACATCACCAGCTGAAACATATGATTGAGGTTCCTGTTTGAGCTTAAGCAGACCAACTTCATCGGCAATATAATTTTTGTCAGTAGCAAAAAATTTAATTTTATCCCCCTTATTAATTACCCCATTAACGACTTTAAAGTAGGTTTCTACCCCTCTAAATGGATTATAAATCGAATCAAATATTAATGCTTGTAGAGGCATTTTAGGATCTCCCTTTGGAGGAGGAATTTTTGAAATAATAGCTTCTAATACTAGATTTATTCCTTCACCAGTTTTACCCGAAGCAGGGATTATATCATCGGAGTTACAGCCAAGCAGCCCAATAATATCATCTTTTACTTCTTCAGGATTAGCTGAAGGAAGATCAATTTTATTTAGAACAGGAATTATTTCAAGATCATTGTCTAGTGCCAAATATAAATTTGAGATTGTCTGAGCTTGAATGCTTTGAGCGGCATCTACTATTAAAAGAGCTCCCTCACAAGCAGCTATAGATCGAGATACTTCATATGAAAAATCAACATGTCCTGGAGTATCAATTAAATTAAGTATAAATTTTTCTCCTTTATGAATGCATTCCATTTGAACTGCATGAGATTTAATAGTAATTCCCCTTTCTCTTTCAAGATCCATGTTATCAAGGAGCTGATCTTGCTTTTCTCTTTCAGAAACAGTTCCAGTGAAATCAAGAAGCCTATCAGCAAGAGTGCTTTTTCCATGATCAATATGAGCAATAATGCAAAAGTTCCTAATATTATTCATTATAAGACAAGATAAAGGAATTCAAAGATATTAAATTGTCTACCCACTTATTGTTATTCAGGAAAATAACTTCATTAATAATACACAAATAAATAAAATCTAATATAAAACTCACTTTTTTGTTAGTTTTGCAAAAAAACATTTTGCTAACAATAGGAAAAATAGCGTTACCAAACTTTCCTCTTCTATTGGCCCCAATGGAAGATGTTAGCGACCCCCCATTTAGAGCTCTTTGTAAGGATCATGGTGCAGACATTGTATATACAGAGTTTATTTCAAGTGAAGGGCTTATAAGAGATGCGATAAAAAGTGTTCAAAAACTTGATATATACGAAAAAGAAAGACCTGTTGGGATACAAATTTTTGGCGCTAATCTTGAATCAATGTTAAAAGCCGTTGAAATAGTTGAAGCAACAAATCCAGACATAATAGACATTAATTTTGGATGCCCAGTAAAGAAAGTTGTCTGTAAAGGTGCTGGAGCAGGCATTTTAAAAGATATCCCATTAATGGTCAAACTAACAAAGGAAATGGTTAAAAAAACAAAACTTCCTGTTACTATAAAAACCAGATTAGGATGGGATCATAATTCAATAAAAATTGTTGAGGTAGCTGAAAAGCTTCAAGATGTTGGAGCTGCTGCAATATCAATTCATGGAAGAACCAGAGCACAAATGTATAAAGGTGATGCAAACTGGACTAAAATTGCGGAAGTTAAAAATAACCCCAGAATGCATATTCCTGTATTTGCCAACGGAGATATTAATACTCCAGAAAAAGCTAGAATTGTCAGGGATGAATTTGGTCTTGATGGAGCTATGATTGGCAGAGCAGCCATAGGAAACCCCTGGTTTTTTAATCAAGTAAAAATGTATTTGAAAGATAAAACTATTGCCTCCTCTCCAACTATTTATGAGAGAGCAGAGGCAGCCAGAACCCATTTAAGAATGGCTATTGATTGGAAAGGAGAAGTCTTGGGTGTTCTGGAAACCAGAAGACACTATTCAAATTATTTTAAAGGCATTCCAGATTTTAAGAAATATAGAACTAAAATGGTTACTTTAAACTCCTCACACGAGGTATTTGAAGTTTTTGATGAAGTCTTAGATAAATTTAAAGATCTTGTGCCTGTTTTAGTATAACTTAATCTATCATGGTCTGAACCTTTCTAGTAGAAAAAAAGGAGGTTAAAAGCCCTAAAATAAAAACTGTTGACAACACTATAATAATGTTTTTAATTTTAAGCACCACTGGATAAGCTAAAGAAGTTCCAGGAACAAAAACATATGGATATAAATCCTGAACAATTATTAGAACAGACGCTAATAAAACACCACCAACTGATCCTATAGCACTTATAAGAATTCCTATATATAGAAAAATAAGTTGAATATTTTTTGGAGATTCGCCCAGTGAATAAATTAATTTTAATTGAGAGGCTTTATCAACAGTCATCATCATTATGGATCCAATAAGATTAAATAATGCAATCAATATTACCAATGAAAATATTAAATATATAACTATGTTTTCTGTATTGATCATTTTGTATAAAGCAGGATTTTGTTGAGCCCTAGAAAGAATCAAAACATCAACATTAAAAAGACTTTTTAGTTGAGAAACACTAGTTTTTTTAAGAGAACTAGAATTCGTGTCAATTGATACATAAGAGAATTCGTTTTTCGAAAAGCCTAACAATTCTTTAGCAAGACTAATTGATGAAAAAGCATACTTATTGTCAACATCTTCGCTAATTTGAAAAATACCGCTAACATATGATGATTTTGTCCTAAAAGGACTTTCTTGAAATTTAAATTTTTCTTTTTTTGGAGCGGATAATTCTAGATAAGAAGAATAGTCATAAACCCCTGTTCCCAGATTAGAAGAAAGACCATAACCTAAAACAACCGAGTTAGAATCAAAATCAATCCATTCACCTATAACAATTAAAGAATCTATAGATTTGTTTTTAGCATAGGACGGAGAGACACCTCTCAAGTATCCTGCTTGACTTTTTTCATCAAAACTAAAAAACACCTTTTCTTCAACAACAACAGAAGAAGATTTAATCCCCTCAATGCGATTAATGTTCTCTAATAATTTTTTATCTATATTGAGAGTTTTCCCTTTTGTTGCAATTATTTTATAATCAGGTTCAAATTGATTGTAAAAAGACATGCCAAACTCTTTTAGTCCATCGAAGCCACTTAAAACAATCAATAGAGCAGAAGAGCTAACTATTAAAACAATTACAGCAAATATATTTATTATATTAACGACCGTTTGAGAATTTTTCGAAAATAAATACCTTAAAGCAATACGAAAAGAAAAATTCAAAATTATTTTGTTTGTTTGGGTTTATTTTGATCTATATTTAAAATTGGATTTTCACGATTTTTAAGAGCGGAATCAATATTTTCTATATAGTCTAGAGAATCATCAATGTAAAAAGTTAATTTAGGAACTTTTCTGATCTGGTTTTTCATAACTTGCGATAATTCATGCTTTATTTTTATACTATTTTCTTGAAAACTGCTTAATTGTTCTGAAGCATATTCAGAAGGAAAAATACTTAAAAATATTTTCGAATAAGCAAAATCAATAGTTATATGGACTCGAGTAATAGAAACAATAAGATCAGAAGCCCCTTCTTTACGAATATATTTGTGCAAAAGAGAGGCAAGCTCTTTTTGAATTACAGATGCAACTTTTTTTTGTCTTGGAGTTTCTTTATTCATCACAACAAAGCTAATCATTATTTACATCTGTAAATTAGTAATACAGAATTTTAAAAAAACAGCATAAAAACTTGTAAAAAACAACCAAATATTTTTTAAATTTAAGCCCTGATTAATAAAAGATAGATCAGAAAATATAAAATATCTCCTAAATGGATAAAAAACCTACTGTAGAATTAAAATTACCTATACTGAAAAACATGGAGCTCGTTGCTACTCAAACTGCTGAGGTAGTATCAAAGCACATGCAATTATCAGAAGAAAAGTCTGGAGAAATCTCTATGGCACTTATAGAGGCATGTATTAATGCTTTTGAACATTCTGAATCAAAAAGTGAGGTTTATATTCATTTTTTGATAGATGATAAAAATTTAACAATTAAAGTCATTGATAAAGGGAAAGGGTTTGATGAATCTAATGTAAAAATTCCAAAAATTGAGTCAAAGCTTAATTCTGATGAAAGAAAAAGAGGTTGGGGAATAATGTTAATTAAAGAATTAATGGATTCTGTTGATTTCGAGTCTGATCATACAGGAACAACACTAACAATGGTCAAAAAAAAGGATACAAATGAATAAAGTAATAAATGTTGAGTTAATAGGAGACGTAGTTGTTATAGCTACTGAAGGATACCTTAATAAAGATCTAGGCGAAGAAATTCAAAATAAAGCTCAAGAGCATATATCTAATGGAGTAAATAAAGTTTTAATTAACTTAGAAAGATCTAATATCGTGAATAGTATTGGTGCCTCAATTTTAATTGAGCTAATCGAACAGCTTCAGGAATCCGACGGAGTACTTTCTTTTTGTGAATTAGCTCCAATTATAGAAAAGACATTTACAATAATGGGCTTAACTAAATATTGTAAAAGCTATACAACTAAAGACGATGCTTTAGCAGAAATGTCATAAGAATTTAAATACATTTTGGAACCAATTTTACGCCTTAGCGAATTTAGATCCATTAAGGATAAATTGAAGTTCATCAAAACTCAACCGGAATTATCAAACCTCCAGGTATTTTTCTTCTCTAAAAAAACAATTTTAAAGGCACTTAACTTAAGTGAACATTTCGTTTCAAATTTCCCTCAAAATTTTTTAAAGCCTTTCAACTTTGATTTAATAGAAAAAAATAAAAAAGAGACAAAACTATTTAGCGATTTTTTAAACTTTCATCATTCTGGAAAAGGCCTTCTGGTTGATATTGAAATCAAAAACAAGTCAATAGGGGTTATTTTCTTGCCTGAAGAAAAGAAACCCTCATTTAAAATTCAGACACTAATTTTAGCTTTTAAAAGTCAAATCGAAAGAAAAATTGAGACTAAAGAATTAAACCTCAAGCTATCAAACACAAACAAGGAGCTTAGTAACAAGCTTCTTGAAATTGAGTCTTTAATTGATGTAACAGAAATTATAAACAATCAGCAAGGATTAAAACAAAATCTTTTTGAAAATATTTTAATTACAATACTTTCTATTTTAAACGCTTCTAAAGGAATGATTTTGTTAAAAGATGAAAAGTCGGGATTTTTTAATGTAGTATCTCAGTTTAATATTTTAAAAGAAGAATTACCGAATAAAATTATAAGAATCACTAGGGGAATTCTTAGAGAACTTAATGAAACTAAAGCTTCAAAAATAATTGATGAGCCTAATAAATATGAAATCCTTAAGGCCTCCCAAAAAAACTGTATTGCTAGTCCAATTATTACAGGGAAATCTGTTGAGGGAGTTTTATTGCTTTTTGATAAAGAGTCTAGAAATGGATTAATAAAGTTTACTCATCAAGATTTGAGGCTATTCGATAGTTTGAGTAAAAAAGTTAGTCTTGCATATGATAATATAAAATTGATCGATTCTCTTAAAAGCTCTAATAAATTAGTAGACAACATTATGTCTTCAATTACTACAGGAATTATAATGATTAACGCTTTAGGAGAAATAGAATTTGTTAATCATTCAGCAAAAAAAATATTTGCTATAGAACAGGAAGATGTAATAAACAATCATTACTTCATGGTTTTTCAAAATAATCCAAATCTAATTGAACTTATAGAAAGCTCAGAGCTTAAGAATGAAATTATATATGAGGATAATTTTAAAACATTAGATATGAATGAAAACCCTCATGAAATTAATCTAACACTTTCTCCAGTTTATAATGAGGATAATGATAGATCGGGTGTTGTTTTTTCTTTTGAAGATTTATCAGGAATAAATAAAATAAAATCAACTTTCAAAAAATATGTTTCTGAAAATATTGTAGACGAGTTACTTGAAAACGAAAACCTATTAGAGTTAGGTGGAGCTCAAAACGAAGTATGTGTTCTTTTTTCAGATATTCGAGGTTTCACGGCTTTATCTGAAAAGATGAAACCTTCTGAGGTGGTATACTTATTAAATACATATTTTGAAGCAATGATTGATGTAGTTTTTACTCATAACGGAACATTGGATAAAATTATAGGTGATGAGCTAATGGTATTATATGGAGTTCCGATAAAAAACAAAAATGACTCTCAAAGTGCTGTGACTTCAGCCCTATATATGTTTAAAGCTTTAGAAAAGTTTAACAAACAAATGCAAAAAGAAAACCTGCCTAAACTTGAAATAGGAATAGGTATTAATTTTGGAAAGGTCGTATCGGGAAATATTGGGTCTGAGAGACAAATGAATTATACTGTTATTGGAGACGCTGTAAATTTGGCATCAAGACTTTGTTCTCATGCAAAGTCTGGAGAGATAGTTATATCAAAAAGCGTATACGAAAGGTTAGAATCTAATAAAGGCTTTAAGACTCAAGCTCCTATAATGGTAAAAGGAAAATCCCAAGAAATAGAAAACTGGATTTATAAAGCCAATTAAGCAGCTTTTTTAATTACTACTATTGTTATATCATCTGGATTCATTACTCCGCTAGCCCAATCATCAGATAAATATACTAGTGCATCTTTAATTTCGTTAGCACTTTTTTCCGCATTATCTGTTATGCATTTTTGAACTTTTTCATAATCCAATAAATCATTTGACGGATTAGGAAGTTCAGGAAGACCGTCAGAGATCATCACCATTACATCACCTGGTTTAAACTCTTTTTTAACTCCATCAAATTTTTCTCCTTCTATTCCACCAAGGGGAAGATTTGGAACTAGTACTTCTTCAACCCTTTTAGATTTAGAAGAAAAGAAGTAAGTGGGGGGCATTGCAGCTGAGCTGAGTTCCACAGCATTCTTATCAAATTTTGCTACGCTTAGACTCATTCTTAGTCTACCGAAGTTTACTCGTTTAACAATTCGGTTTAACTGCCCTAGTATATTTGAAGGCTCACTCATAGGCACTCCATTTAATCCAGCTTTGGTAACAGAAACCATTATTCCAGAGATAACTCCATGGCCAGTTGCATCACCACAGATAGCATAAAAGTATTCTCCTTTTTTATAAAAGAAATCATAATAATCTCCACCAATTTCGGTAGCAGGCTTTAAGTATGTACTAATATCAAAACCATCTACTACAGGAAGCACTTTTGGGAGTAAACTATTCTGAAGCTCTTTAGCTTCTTCAAGTTCTTTAGATTTTCTTTCACCCTCCATTCGCTCTTTGGTTTTCTTTTCTCTGTACTTAACAAAGAAAGTAATAAGAGCAATTAAAAGAATTATATAGCCAACAATAGATTCAATCCTTAACCACCAGGGAGGGGCATTATATATAGATAGTTCTAGTGAATTGCTGCTTTTCACACCATTTCCATTAATCGCGTAAAAATTTAAGCTTGATCCATAATATGGGAGCCCACTAAGTTGAATTTGATTGTTATAACCATTTTCAACAACTTCTTTGCCGTCTCCTTTTTCAACAAAATATTTAAGCTGATTAGACTTGTAATTATTATCTGAAAACAAATCAAATAAAACGGTTTTTGTTTTATAATCAATATTAATTACTTTATTGTCAATTGGAAGAATTGTTTTTTTATTCAACTCATCTATTCCAACTACATTAAAAGCATTTATTTCAAAGTTATTATCAAAAGATTCAATAGAATTTAATGAAAACAATTGTAGAGATTCGTCACCAGAAATAATTATTTCATTATCAACTTTATGCAAAGATTCTTTGTGAAAACTAATAGGGTTTAATCCATCTTCAAGTGTAATATTTTTAATTAATTCATTTTCTATATAATTTATACCTGAGCCTGATTGAAAAAATAAACGATCAGAAGACTCTAAAAAGTCATAAACATTATTGGACAACATTCCGTCTTCAATATTTAGATTTATGAATGTATTATCGTCTAAATAATATTTAAAAAGACCTGATCCAATTGAGCCAATATATAAAACTCTTTCATTTTCAATAAACATTAATTTTGTTGGAGTTGAAGTTGCAAGAGAGTTTTTAGAGTCGCCATTATATGTGAATTTTTTAACAAAAGAATTGAAGTTGTTGTTATAAACAGAAAGACCAGATTGTTGATTGGTGACATAAAAAAGAGAGCCGATTTTTTCAATATCAAAAAATCCTCTAGGCACTTTACTATTTAAAAGCTCATTGTAATCATAAAAAATCATTTTTGAGTCCTCTGTTTCGTTAATTATAATTGGTTTTGGAATTTCAATTAATCCATTATCGTGAGAAACATACAAAACTTCATCTATGCTTTTTAGGTTATCTATTATATAACCCTTTAAAGAGTTCTCATTAATAGAAGTAGAAATAGACTTCTTGTTTAAATCAAAGACAAATAATTTTTCTTTTCCAATAAAAATTAACTCTTCATCCGTTTCAAATGACATTTCTGAAAAACTAATAGGATGACTTTTTTTATAAATTAATTCTCCCTCTAAATCTTTTATCTCAATTGTGCTGTCGTATATGTTTACGTAATAATTTTTATAAACATAGAAAAAATCAGATTTATCAAAGAGATTAAAAGTGCTTACTGCAACATTTTCATTTTCTAATTTTTCAACTCCAGCATTTGTTCCAAAATAAACTTTTTTAGCATCAGCTCTAAGAGAATTTATGATTCCATTAGTATTAACAGTTTTTTTATTTAAGAAATTAAAATCAGTTTGAATAACACTAGAGGATCCTTTATTCCAAAATAAAAAATGATTTTTAGTGGAAGAAACTTTTATGCTTTCAGGAATAGAGTTCTTTCTAAGGGATTTGAGTTTTAGACCATCAGAGCTTAAAGAAATTTCATAATCAGCGTCAAAAGCTCTTAAAAAAACAGGGCCTTCAGAAAAGGATAATAAGGATTTTACTTTAGAAGAAATAGTAGAAACATTTTCAAAATTTGAAGTCTCACTATTAAAAATAACAATTTCGTTTTCACTGGCAATCAATAATTTGTTTTCATATTTTTTAATTCCAACAATCTTATTACTTGTTAGCTTTGACTTTTCCCCCTTAAAGTATCTTTTAAAGGTTTTGAACTCTTTATTAAAAACATTAAAACCATTATTTGTGCCAATAAAAACCTTAGAGTCAGAAAAAATGATTAAATCTTCATCATTACCTCCAAATTTAGATGTAGAAATAGACAATGGGCTTAATGGATCAAAAGTATGATGGGCTTCTAAGTTTAACTGGGAGTCAATTACATAATAGCCCGAATTCTCAGTTGCCACCCAATATTTATTATCTATAATATCTTCAACTATTGAAATTGGACTGGAAGCTAACTTTATCTGTTTAAAATTAAACTCATCAGAATTAAATATGCTTAAACCATCTTGTGATAAAGCAATTAAAACATCATTTGAAGTAATTTTTAAAGAATTAATTTTTGAGTTTAAAATGCTTAAAGAGTCTTGAATATTAGAATAAAAAACATGTCTTTCATCATCATAGAATACATTTAACCCCTCGTCTGTAGCAACCCAAAAAAGGCCACTACTTTGAGATGCTATATCGGACACGTTATTTGAGCTAAGAGATAACTCAACTGAATTAACTTGAGCGTTTAAACCATAAGATAAAACAATAAAAAAGATGGGTGTAAGGAAACTTTTCATTGTTGACTTTATCATTTATAGGTTTGTTTTAATTTGAGCTTTAGCCAAGTTTTTGATAATTGAATTTTGCCAGGTAGCAAAATTGTCATTAGCCAAAGCCACAAACATTTCTTTGCTTTCCTCTTCTTTACCTATGGCTTTTTTTGCTAAAGCCATGAAATATGAGTGATAGCTATCACTCGACATTTCTACTTTTGAGAGGTTTGAATATTCTTCAATAGATTTTTGCGGATTTCCTTCCATTAAATTCAAATAGCCTGAAAACTTATAAAAATTATTCATTGCATTAGGATCAAATTCAAGCTCTTTCTTAGCCATAGAGTTATATTCATTAATCTGAGCTCTAGCAGCATCATAATTTCCAAACAAAATATTATACCAAATATCTAGCTCCATGTTTGAATTAGAAAGATTCCTTAAAATCCTTTGTTTTTCTGTATCATTAAAAGCATTAGCTAATAAAATTTCAGAGCGGCTAGATCTTAATTCTTTTATTTTTTGAGATGAAGCTATTGTTTCATCTTGCTTTTGGCTATGACCAAATGCTCTAAATTTAGCAGTTTCCATCCAGATAGTATAGTTCGTTTTTTGAAGTGTATCAATATCAAAAGTTTTAATTTGATCTTGAATTTCGGATAGAACAAATACAGCTCCTGCAAAATCTTTTTGATACATATAAGTGTGAGATTTAAGCTCACCAATAGATACTTTCCAAAACTCATTAGATATTTTAATAGCATCATCGTAAAAATTCCTGGCCTTGTCATATTCTCCTTGAAATGTGTAAACATGACCCACCATTAGCAATGAGTTTGCATATGGATCACTTTGATCACCAGTTTCATATTCTTTAATAATTTCAAGAGATTCTTTATATGAAGCAAGAGCTTTTTCAAATTCACTTTGAGCTCGATAAACATTACCTAAAAACCTAGAGGGTCTTGAGCTTTCAGGAAGAATCTTTTTAGCTTTATTGAGAAGCATTCCAGCTTTCGTTAAATCACGTTCATCTGAAGCTAACATATAAAAGTTATTTCCTGTAGGAAAGTGCAAAAATGCTAAATTAACATGAGCTTCAAAAGAGTTTGGGTTGATCTCAAGGGCTTCTTCCCATCTTTTTTCACAGGCTTTAATGTCAAGACCATTTTTTATGTCACCTGACCATATTCTGAGTTGATAATATTGAGGGTAATCTGCAATAATTGCGTCCATAATTTGATCTTGTTTTACAATACTTCCGTTAATTCTTCTTTCAAAATTAGACTCAATGAACCTAGACTCTAGATCACTTACTTTGTCTTTATTTTCATAAGCTAGTCTAACCAGAACCCTTCTTTCATCAGCATCTTTAAAATTGTTAAATAGCTTAGGAACGAAAAAATTTGGATCTAGTTTAGCAATAGAGTCGAAAAGAGCTTCTTGAATTTCAGGATCCCATTGACGTCTTTCAATATTCGTTAAAAATTCTTCAAATAAAGCTTTTGCCTCTTCAGAGGTTGAAGTCCAAGGAATTCTTTCAGCTTCTATAGTTTCAGAGCAAGATATTATGGTTAAGGTTGATATTAATAATAGGATTAATTTTTTCATTGTTTTAGTATTAAATTAAAAAAGTTGAATAAAGTAGAGGCTTATAATGTATGATGCAAAAAGCACTACTGATTTGATTAAAGATTTTATTGCTTTGTTGACATGAACAAATTTGGTAAATGCAATATTTCCAGTCACATATGCCATATGAGCTAGGTGTTTTTGATAGTCCTCAGGATTATTCCTAAGAGTTTTAAATTTTGGGTAATATTCAGAAAAATCTTTATTGTCTAGCGCGATATCACCGAAAAATAATGGAGATTTCATTGCAGACTGTTTAAGTCTTGGAAGGAAACATTTTACACAGGATGAAAATGAAAATAAAGTAAAATATATTCCAGGAAGTAAAAATATAAGTGTAAAATAATCCCAGAAACTTGCAAATGAAAAACTGTAGACGTTTTCATCATCCAAAACATCAATAGTATATGCAGCTGTAAAGAATAAGCTATAAACAGAAATAACAACACTTGATTTAATTTCTGCATATCGGATCTGATCATAATTATAAATTATGATTTCCCATATGTCTTCGACGTTTTTTCTTTCTTTATTCATTATATATCTATTTCAAGTCCATACATAAAATCTGTGTCATTTTTAAGACGTTTAATATAGTCAATTGAACGATACCTTACAACATATCTAACGTAAGTACTTAATTTTTCATTTATTTTAAATCTAATGTATTGATTTCCAAAGACCCGTACATTGCCGATTTCATTATATTTCCACTGGGAATATAGTGTGGTAGATGAAGTTACATTTTCAAAAAGTTTAACAGAAGAAAATATATTAAAGGAAATTCTTGTAGTTTTCTGACTTGAAGCTTCATAGTTTATATTTTCATAACTATATTTTGGATAAGCTTCAAATTCATAAAAGGGCCCAACTGCAATATCAAAATAATTTTTGCCTTTCTTATACAAATGTTGTCTAAGGCCAACACCGAATAGAGTTCTTTCGTCTATGAATGACCGAGCACTTTCACCTGTTTGAATAAACATAAATAAACTATGATCGTTATTTAAAATTTTATTCCATCTAAATTGAAGATTTGTGCTTTTATCAAAATTATTACCATTGAATTTTGTTGATGAATGTGAGAAAGTTAGACGAAAAAGATCATTTTTAATTCTAGAGCCAATTGTAAGATCTGCTCTTAAAAAGGAGAGATCAAAATTACCTGTTTTTTTATCCCCCATAAAATTTGCAAAAGCATGGAAAGTCGAATCAATTTTTTTTAAACTTGATTCAGTGTCAATAATAGTCTGAGAAAACAAATTACATGTTAATAAAAAGGTTCCAAAAAAAACAAGATACTTGTTTTTCAAAATTAAAAATGTTTAGAATCTCGAAGATAATTAAAAAATGAATTAAGATAGTGACGCAGTTAAACTTATTTCAATTTAGACATTTCTTTAATATGATCAGGACCTGTCTCGCAACAGCCCCCTAAAATTGTTGCACCGGCTTGTTTAAATTTTTTAGCAAATTCATAAAACTTTTTTGGAGTTAAGTCTGTTCTTTTACCTAAAAATTCATTTGGATTTCCTGATTTGCTTTTTGAGTAATTTTCTGTATATCCAGATTTTGGATTTGTAAGCTTGAACCCATTTAGCTTAAATCCAAATGGAACACCCAGTCTTTTAATTTCCTCTACGTTTGATTCGTAATTTTCTGGGGATATACAAGATAACATTAAGCCCATTAAATTCCCATGCTCAATAGTTTTAATTATATCTGAAATTTTTTCTCCGCTTGGAAGCCTTGTACCTTCCGAGATATGAGCCCCTAATAAATAAGGTTTATTAAAAGTTTTAATAGAATCAATAGCCAATTTAAATTCATCAATACTACTTAAAACGTCAAGATAAAAGAAATCCACGAAAGGATTAAGCAGCTTTGCTTGATCAAAAAAATTATTTTTTATTTCCTTATGATTTCTTAGATCTGCCTCATAAACTAAATTTTGAGGGGGAAGCCCTCCAGCAACTAATATATTTGGATAAACTTTTTTGGCTTGTTGAGCAATTTGCCCAGCCTTTTGGTTTAAATATTCAAATTTGTTCTCCAAATTATTTTCCTTTAGTCTAACTCTTTTTGTACTAAATGTAGTAGTTACAATAACCTCTGCACCTGCTTTAATAAAATCTAAATGAGTGTTTAAAACGAGTTGATGATATTGTTCTTTTAATAGAGCATTAGCACTCCACAAAGTTCCATTTATTTCAAGACCTCTTGCAAGTAATTCTTGGCCCATCCCGCCATCTAAAATTCTGACTTGTTTAAAAAAATCTTTTATCATTAAAACAATTTTTAAAATGCAAATTAAAAACATTTATTTTAATCAAGATTTCTAATTTTGATAAGAATCTTAAATAATTAATATAATGGTTGAAATAGTAAAAAGAGCATCTAATTATCTTAAAAGAACTGCTATTATTTCTAATGATTCAAAGTATTCATTTCTTCAACTATTGAATAAATCTGAAACAATTGCCTCGAAACTTTTAAATGGAAAAAAGGATTTACTTGAGCAAAGAGTAGCATTTATGGTCCCTCCATCATTTGAATATGTTAGTGTTCAATGGGCGATATGGAGAGCAGGAGGTATAGCTGTTCCATTATGTAATCTTCATCCGCTTGCATCATTAAAATATGTAATTGAAGATTCTGAAGCCTCAATAGTTGTAATTACCAAACCTTATATGAAAGTTTTAAAACCATTATCCGAACAATTAAAAATTAGATTGATATTAGTTGAGGATTTAAAAGAGTCTTTTTTAGAAGAACTACCTATTATTTCTAATGAAAGAAGAGCTATGATTTTATATACTAGTGGAACAACCAGCTTACCTAAAGGAGTAGTAACAACTCACAAAAACATTCAATTTCAAATAGAATCTCTAGTAAAAGCATGGAAATGGAAATCAAATGATCATATATTAAATATTTTGCCCCTTCATCATATTCATGGAATTATAAATGTTTTGAGCTGTGCTTTATGGTCAGGTGCTTGTTGTGAGTTTTTGCCAAAGTTTAATTCCAAGAAAGTATGGGATAAAATTTCAGGAGGAAAGCTAACTTTATTTATGGCGGTTCCAACAATTTATTTTAAACTAATTGATTTTTGGGAATCTTCTTCTAAAACAGAAAAAATTAATTTTTCTGAAGGTGTGAAAAAATTAAGGCTAATGGTCTCAGGATCAGCTGCACTTCCAGTACCGGTTCTTGAAAAATGGAAAGAAATTACTACACACACTCTACTAGAAAGATATGGAATGACCGAAATAGGAATGGCTCTTTCAAATTCTTATAAAGGTGAAAGAAGACCTGGACATGTTGGCCTACCTTTGCCTGGCGTTCAAGTTAGATTAGCTGATGGT
>MDTG01195194.1_pt1 | contig 29043 bp, 21 predicted proteins | sample 811421 | NCBI WGS metagenome assembly MDTG01 (sample SAMN05326645, study PRJNA326480) | marine metagenome | isolation source: seawater | place: Pacific Ocean: South East | collected 2011 | reverse complement strand
CTCGACGTGCTCGCGAGCGACCTCGCGGCCTTCCGCGCCCGCCTCGAGCCGGCGCGCCACACCCTCAAGCGGGCCCTGACCGACCCGCGCCTCCTGGACGGGATCGGCAACGCCTACTCGGACGAGATCCTGCACCGGGCCCGGCTCTCGCCCTTCAAGCGCGTCGCGAAGCTGAGCGACGAGGAGTGGGAGACGCTGCACCGCGCCTGCCAGGAGGTGCTCGACGAGTGGGTCGCGCTCCTGATCGAGCAGACCGGCGAGACCTGGCCGACCAAGGTCACGGCCTTCCGCCCCGAGATGGCGGTCCACGGCAAGGCCAAGCAGCCCTGCCCGGTGTGCGGCCACCCGGTCCAGCGGATCCGCTACGCCAAGAACGAGGCCAACTACTGCGCCGCCTGCCAGACCGAGGGCAAGGTCCTGGCCGACCGCTCCCTCTCGCGCCTGCTCAAGGACGACTGGCCGCGGACGCTCGAGGAGCTCGAGCGCCTGCCTAACGCTCGCTGAGCCGGCCGGCGCTGACGGAGCGCTCGCGGGTCGGCAGCGCGTGGCGGGCCTCGGGCAGCTCGAGCACGTGGCCGGCGCGCAGGCGGGTCACCTCGACCCGGGTCCCCGTCAGCGGCTGGCCTGCCCGAACGCGACCCGGCTCGAGCAGGCGGACCACGCTCACGCAGCCGCGCCCGAGCACGGCGGCCTTGCCGCGCGGGTCGACGACCAGCGCGGTCGCCTCGTCGATCCCGAGCCCCACGGGTCGCGCCGCCCAGCCCTCGCGCTGGGCGCGCGCCAGGAAGGCGACCAGGCGGCCCAGGCGCTCGCGGCGGCTGAAGTGGGTGTCGGTCAGGACGCCCACGAGCGGGGGCAGGCGGAGGAAGCGGCGCGTGAGCTGAACGCGCGGGGCGTGCGGATCGGCCAGGGCCTCGCGCGAGCGGATCGTCCCCCGCGCCGCCGAGAACACGAGCTCGCCCAGGACCGCGCAGCCGGCGCTGGTGCCGCCCAGGACCGCGCCGCGCTGCCAGGCGGCCTGGAGCTCGCGCTGGACCGGCGTGTCGCGCCAGGCGGCCAGGTAGGTGGCCTGGTCGCCGCCGGCCAGGAACACCGCCTCGGCGCCGCGCAGGGCGCGGCTGACCTCGGGGCGGCGCGCCAGGGCGGGCGAGGTCACGAGCAGGGTCTCGACCGAGCTGCAGCCGCCGATCTCGCGGAACAGGTAGTCGTTGTAGCCGTCGCCGCCGCTGGTGCGGAGCACGACCACGTCCCCGCCGGCGACGAAGGGGCGCCACCAACGGAAGGCGGCGTCCACGTCGCGTCCGCCGCCCATCAGCACCAGCGCCGGCCCGCGCGGCGTGACGCGCGAGTCGATCGGCGCGCCGGTGCGATAGCGCACGAGCCGCTCGGCAGGCGGGTCCTTGGCCGAGGTCAGCGCGCAGGGGAGGAGGGCGCAGAGCAAGAGGGCGGCGCGGTTCAGCATCGCCGACACGGTAGCAATCGCGAGTTGACAGGTCGCGCGCGCGGCCGCGTAAGAGCGGGCAAGAACGAACGAAGAAGAACGAAGCGGAGCGCGCCCCCCGCCAAGCCGGGCGCAAGGAACGAGGTCAGACGATGACCACCAAGCTGAACCAGGTCCTCGCCATCGAGAAGTCGACCAAGTCGCGCGTCCACGGCGAGATCACGCGCATGCACCACTCGCTCCAGAAGGCTGGGCTGCTGAACGGCTTCGCCAAGAGCTATCAGCCCAAGGACGAGGACGGGGATCACTACCCGCCCGAGCGTCAGCGGGTCCAGGTCAACGCGGCCTCCGAGCTGCGTCGCGCTGGGCGCCTGCTGGGTGAGCTCTTCGACGTGACCGCGACCAAGGACTGGGCCAACACCCAGGCCACGGCCGACCTGGTCATCGACGGGGAGACGCTGCTCGAGCAGGTCCCCGCGACCTACCTGCTCTTCCTCGAGAAGCAGCTGAACGACCTGCGCACCTTCGTCGACAAGATCCCCGTCCTCGACCAGAGCGAGGAGTGGACCTACGACGAGCAGAGCGCGCTCTTCAAGACCGAGCCGACCCAGACCACTCGCACCAAGAAGGTCCAGCGGCCGATCGTGCTCTACCCGGCCACGCCGGAGCACCCGGCCCAGACCCAGCTGATCAGCGAGGACGTCGCGGTCGGTAACTGGATCACGGTCAAGCACAGCGGCGCGATCCCCGCGCCCCGCAAGGCCGAACTGCTCGAGCGGATCGAGCGCCTCGCCCAGGCGACCAAGTTCGCCCGGGAGAAGGCGAACGCCAGCGACGCGCCGCGGCGCGAGGTCGGCGAGCGCCTGTTCCGCTTCCTGCTGGGGAACCAGCCCTAGATTCGGTGGCCCGCTTCGCGGGCCTCGTCGCCTGCGGCGACACGGATTGCGCTCGGACAGGCCGTGCATGAGCACCCACGCTCCTGCACGGCCCTCCCGGCCTGTCCTCCCGAATCGGGGCTGAGGGGCCCGGCGGGTCCTTGGCGCTCCTGGCGCTGGGGGGACCCGACCCTTGTTAAGGGACCGGGTCCCCCTCGCGCCGGTCTGTGTCTTCTGGGGGGGCTGCGCCCCCCCCCAGCCCCCCCCATCTTTGGGCCCCGGGAGGTTCGGCCGCGTCTTGCGCTGCGGGATTTGATGCCTTCCACGCCTCGACACTTGGAGCGCGCAAGCCGACTTACCCTCACTTCCCTCTGAGGCACGATTGGAGAGCGCCTCGACAGGGCGGGTTGCACGTTGGCTGCTCTTTAGTGGGGCGCGCTGGCTGTCGCTCTTGGGCGACGGGCGGGAGCGCTTTTCAATAGACCCTTTAACGACGGAGACAAGCTCACGCTCAAACTCCTATTCAGGCGGAAACTCAGTCCGTTTCGACGTGCAGGTTCGAGTCCTGCCCCCGACAACTCGTGCCGGGGTGGTGGAAACTGGTAGACACGGGCCCAACAACTGGGTCTGTCGGAACACCGCGGCTGAGCGGAGGCCACTCAAGCTGAAACTGGATCTCCAGACTCAGCATTGCCGGAATCGCTCGATCAAGCGCCTGCGAATCCAGGACTCAGATGTCGGTTCGAATCCGACACCGGGCGCCACATGCCTGGTTAGTTCAAGGGAAGAACGGAGTCCCAACCTGAGAACGCAGGCTTAAACGCCGCGAGCGTCACGCAATTGCCGGTATAGGGCCGAGGGGCACAGGCAAGCACCCTTCGGCCCGTTTTATTGGTTCCCAGTGGACGGAGGCGAGAGGACCGGCGAGAGCTCCCCATTTCGGACTCTGAGCGAGGCACGCAAAGGGCTTAGGGGCTATGATCCCGCCCCTGCTCCGCCAGGAGGACTCGCATGGGTGACGCCAAGACTGCCACCAAGCCGGCCCCGCCGGGTGACGACGTCGTCGTCGACATCAACGACCTGCAGGTCTTCTTCCACACCTCCGACGCGATCGTGCGCGCGGTGGACGGGATCTCGCTGCAGATCAAGGAGGGCGAGACCCTCGGCGTGGTGGGCGAGTCGGGCTCCGGCAAGTCCGTGACCGCGATGTCGATCATGCAGCTCCTGCCGCCCGAGACGGCTCGCTTCCACCGCGGGCAGGTGGCCTTCCTCGGCCGCGACATGATCGGGATGCCCAACAAGGAGATCCGCAAGATCCGCGGCGGGCAGATCGGCATGATCTTCCAGGAGCCGATGACCTCGCTGAACCCGGTCTACACGGTCGGCGATCAGGTCATGGAGGCGATCCTGACCCACGAGGACGTCTCGGTCGACGAGGCGCGCGAGCGGGTGATCCAGCTCTTCAAGGAGGTCGACATCCCCGACCCCGAGCAGCGGATCAACGCCTACCCGCACACCATGTCGGGCGGCCAGAAGCAGCGCGTGATGATCGCTATGGCGCTGGCCTGCAACCCCAAGCTCCTGATCGCCGACGAGCCCACGACGGCCCTCGACGTGACGATCCAGATGCAGATCCTCGATCTGCTCCGCCAGCTGCGCGACCAGCGCGGCATGGCGATCCTGTTCATCACCCACGACCTGGGCGTGATCGCCGAGATCGCCGACCACGTGGCGGTGATGTTCCGCGGCAACCTGGTCGAGCACGGGCCGGTCCTCGACCTCTACAGCAACCCCCAGCACCCCTACACCCGCAGCCTGCTGGCCTGCCGCCCGACCCTCGACACGCCCTACCGGCGCCTGCCGACGACCACGACCTTCATGGACTTCCACTTCGACGAGGAGCACCGGCTCCACATCGTCGAGAAGGACGTCCCCCCCTCCGAGCTGAAGAAGCTCGAGACGGCCGGTCGGCCCAAGCTGATCGACCCGCCCGGGGATCCGATCCTGACGGTCAAGGACCTCAAGGTGCACTTCCCGGTCCGGCGCGGCTTCTTCCGCTCGGTGGTCGACTACGTGCGCGCCGTGGACGGGATCTCGTTCGAGGTCTGGAACGGCCAGACCCTGGGGCTCGTGGGCGAGTCGGGCTGCGGCAAGACCACGACCGGGCGCGCCCTGCTGCGCTTGATCGAGCCCGGCAACGGGGTCGAGATCCACGGCGAGGTCCACTTCGACGGGGTCGACGTGCGCGCCGCCAGCCGCGAGAAGCTGCGTGAGCTGCGCCGGCGGATGCAGATCATCTTCCAGGACCCCTACTCGTCCTTGAACCCGCGCATGACCGTCGGCGACATGATCATCGAGCCGATGACCGTCCACGGGCTGCACAAGAACGCCAAGGCGCGCCGCGACAAGTGCGTGGAGCTGCTCGAGCGCGTGGGTCTGCACTCGAGCCACCTCAGCCGCTACCCCCACGAGTTCTCGGGCGGCCAGCGCCAGCGCATCTCGGTCGCGCGCGCGCTCGCCCTCGAGCCCGAGTTCATCGTGTGCGACGAGTCGGTCTCGGCCCTCGACGTGTCGGTCCAGGCGCAGGTGATCAACCTCCTGATGAACCTCCAGGAGGAGTTCGGCTTCACCTACATCTTCATTAGCCACGACCTCTCGGTGGTGAAGTTCATCAGCGACACCATGGCGGTCATGCAGCGCGGCAAGATCGTGGAATACGGTCCGGCCGAGGAGATCTACGCGCACGCCAAGCAGGAGTACACCCGGCGCCTGATCGAGGCCGTCCCCAACGACAGCCTCGACAACATTCGCCGCCGCCAGGCGGATCGCCTCGAGGCCCTCGGCAAGAAGGCCGAGGCCGCCGAGCTGCGCGCCCAAATCCAGGGCTCGCCGGATCGCGTCGCGCCTTCGGCCAGCAAGGACGAGGCGTCGAAGGACGAGGCGTCGAAGGACGAGGCGGCCAAGGACGAGGCGTCGAAGGACGAGGCGAAGGACGAGGCGGCCAAGGACGAGGCGTCGAAGGACGAGGCGTCGAAGGACGAGGCGAAGGACGAGGGCAAGTAGCCGCTAGTCCGACGTCTCCGCTGCCTTCGCCAGCTCCTCGCGAACCTTGTTCAGGACCTTGATCGCGACCTCGCGCCCGACCCCCGGATCCTGCGCGCGGAGCACGAGCCCTGCCCCGCCGCGCGCGACTTCCTCGAGGATCCGATAGGGGCCGATCGCGGTTGGGAGCACCCCGCACTTTGTCAGCGGCTCGCGGCGCTCACCAGGGGCTTGCAAGGTCCCGATCCGATCGGCTTTCCTGGGGGCCGAGGAGCGGGGGAGCATGTCGGTCGACCTCTACATTGGCTGCCGCGACTGCAAGTGCGCGGTGCACACACAGATCAACGCGCGCCATGAGGTCGCCGAGGGCCTGCTCGACCTGCGCTGGACGAGCGAGTTCGCGGCGCAGGCGCTGCCCTGGCTGCGCGAGCACGAGGACTTCGGGCCGAAGCACGAGGTGACCCAGGTGCTCGCGCCCTTCTGCGAGCTGCACGCGGGGCACACGCTCGGGATCGTGGGAGACGACGACGTCGGCCGCTGGCCCTGGCGGCGCGAGGACGCTCCCCTGCCGGGGGTCGGAGCGCTGGGCGCCAAGAAGAAGGGGGCTCGGGAGGACGCCGCGCGCCTGGCTCGCTTTGGGCAGGACCCCGCCGCCCTCGAACCGCTGCTCGCGGCCCTGGCCAAGGACCGCGCCCTGAGCGTGAGGGTCGAGGCCGCTCGAAGCCTGGCCTCGCTCGCCAACACCCAGGAGCTGCGCGGGGAGGCGCTCGAGCCGGTACGAGGCGCGCTCGTGGCCGCCCTCGGCCACGAGAAGCCCGAGCTGCGCTGCGGGGCGCTCGAGGCGCTGGGCTGGCTCGCGTCGGGCTGCCCGGAGGACCCCATGGTCTACTTCGAGCCGGTCTGCGAGCGGAGCGCTGACGAGCGGGCCAGCGTCGCGGAGCTGCTGCTGGTCGCGCTCGAGGACGCCGAAGCGCTCGAGGACAAGCCGGCCATGGAGCAGGGCCTGCGCGCCCTGACCTTCACCCGCGACCCTCGCGCGCTCGAGGCCGCGCTCCCCTTGCTCGGAGACGAAGCGCCGCAGGTTCGCGCCGCGGCGATCGCGACCCTGCGCGCGGCGACCCAGGAGGGCGGCGAGCTGGGCGCCGCCGCCGAGGCGCTCGCCGAAGCGGCCGAGGCCAGCGTGTTGGCCGCGCCAGCGGGCTCTCCCCGGACCCAGGCCGAGCGCCAGTGGGGCGAGATCCTGGCTTCGGTCGGGGCGCTGTGGCCCATGAAGGAGCTCTTCCGCCGGCGCGGCTGGTTCGCCCAGGCGCTCCAGCAGGCGAGCGTCGGCCCCTGGCAACACGGGCGCTGGCCCCTCGAGCGGCAGGCCGGTCCGCAGCCCGTCGTGCGCGCAGACCTCGCGCAGCCAGGCGAGGAGCTCTGGGAGCGCCCCGCGCCGCTGCAGCCCCACCGCCAGCCCTGCCTGAGCGACGTCGACGCGCGAGGGGACTTAGTCGCGGCCGCGGGCGAGAGCGGGGTCGCGCTCCTCTACCGGCTCAGCAGCGGCGAGCGGCGCGAGCTGGTCCACGTCCCGCCCGAGCGGCGCAACGAGGAGCTGCGGGCCGTGGCGCTCAGCCCGGAGGGAGCGCTGCTCGCGACGGGCGACAGCAAGGGCGCCGTCAAGGTGTGGGACTGCGCCAGCGGCGAGCGGGTGCGCGGCTTCTACTGCGGCGAGCCGGTGACCCGCCTGCGCTGGTTCCCCGCGGACGAGTGGCTGCTCGTGGCCGGGGAGGCCTCGCTCGAGGTCCGCGACCGCGAGGGGGAGCTCGTGCAGCGCTTCCCCCTCGGCCACTCGGGCGCCGTCCTCGAGGCGCGCCTCGACCCCAGCGGCGAGTGGCTCGCGACCCGCGGCGGGACGCACGCCAGCCGCGGCGACGCGGCGGTGCACGTCTACTCGCTCGCTACGGGGCAGCCCTGGACCACGATCGAGGGGCCCTGCCCCGCGACCGGCGTGCGCTGGAGCCCCTGCGCTCAGCGGCTGGCGATCCTGGACGAGAAGCGCGATCTGCGCGTCTACGACCTCGCCAGCGGCGAGGTCCTCGCCAGCCTGCGGGCCGACTACCCCAAGCAGGACTTCGCGCTCCTGCGCGAGGGCGTGCTCCTGGCCAAGAAGGGGCCGACCTGGGTCGGGTTCTCGGGCCAGGTCGAGCGGAAGCTGGACTTCGACGGCGCGGCGCTGGCGCAGGGGCCGGACGGGCAGGTCGTGTTCGCGGGCGGGGACGGCTCGCTGCACGTGGTTCGGGGAGACCCGAGCCGTGGAGCCGAGGTGCGACGCCTCGCGCACGCCCAGGCGGCCCAGGGTGAACCCGCCGTGGCTTGGGTCGGCGACACGATCGCGGCGGTGTTCGGCTCGAGCCAGCCCTCCCAGGTGCTCCTGCTCTCGGCCGGGGGCGAGGAGCGCGGCTGCCTGGCGGGCGAGCGCAGCCCCAAGGCGCTCGCGATCTCGCCCGACGAAGGCCTGCTCGCGCTCCTCTGCCAGCGGCAGGTGCAGGTGTTCGAGCTCGCCAGCGGCGCGCTGCTCTGGCAGCGGGAGGGGCACTTCTACGATCCGGTCTCGCTCGAGTTCGACCCCGGGGGCGAGCGCCTGATCTACTGCGACAAGGCGGACTCGGTCGGCGGCCGCAGGCCGGGCTGGGTCGAGGTCCGCGACGCACGCAGCGGCGAGCTGCGGGGGCGCCACGGCGGGCGCAGCCTTGTCGGCGCGGTCGACCTCTCGCCGGACGGCAAGCAGGTGGCCTTCGGCGGCGGGCTGCTCTCCTCCAGCCGCGACCTCCAGGCGAACGCCCCCTGCGACGTGCTGCTGTGGGACCTCGACGAGTGCGGCGTGGTGCGGCGCCTGCGCGACGAGCCGCGCCGCGAGCGCGTGCTGGGCGAGCGCTGCCTGTGGGTCCGGGCCGTGGCCTTCTCCCCCGCGGGCGACGCGCTGGCGACCGCGATGCAGGGGGGCCTGACCCTGTGGGACCTCGAGCGCGGCGAGCCGCGCTGGCGCAACCCGGCCTGGGCGGACTCCTTCGACTTCGTGCACCTCCGCTTCAGCCCCGACGGGGCGCTCCTCTACGCGGGGCGCGAGGACGACGTGGTGGTCGCCTTCGACGCGGGCAGCGGCGAGGAGCGCGCGCTGCGGGACCGTTCGTGCGACCGGCGCCACCCGCGCGAGGCGCCGATCGCGCCTCTCGCCGACGGGCGCCTGGTCGTCGCGCGGCGCGGGATCGAGTTGACCGACCTGGGCGCCGCGGTCGCGCGCGCTCAGCGCGAGCCGACGCCTCGCGCGCTCGATCCGGGGCGCCTGCCAGAGACCTTCGTCGCGGAGCTCCTGGGCGAGCACGAGAGCTGGGTCCAGGCCTTGGCCTGGTCGCCCGACGGCCAGCGCTTCGCGAGCGGCTCCGACGACGGGAGCGTGCGCTCGTTCTCGGTCGAGGGGGAGGAGCTGGCCCACCTCCAGGGCCTCCACCCGCCGGGGGTCAGCGCGCTCTGCTTCCTGGACTCGGGAGAGCTGGTCAGCGGCGGCTGGGACGGGCGCCTGCGCCTGCTCAGCCCCACGGGCGAGGTGCTGCGTGAGCCGATCCGCCTCGACGCCTGGGTCGACTCGCTCCACGCGCTGCCAGGCGGGCGCCGGGTGCTCTCGGTCTCGCGGGACCAGCAGGTGGTGCTGTGGGACCTCGACCGCGGCGAGGCGGGCGAGCCCCTGCTCGCGAGCAGCGCGGGCCTGCTCAGCCTCTCGCCTGGGCGCGAGCTGGCCTACGGCCTCTCGCGCACGGGAGGGCTGCTCCAGCCCTTCGTGTCCTCCTCGGCGTCCCTGGGGGGGCGCGGGGGGCGTCCGAAGCCCGCGCTGCGGACCTTCTGCGCTGAGACCCTCGCGCCGCGCGCCGCCCTCGAGCTGCCCGAGCCGGCCAACGGCGACTGGAGGGTGGCGGCGCTGGCAGCGCTGGCGGACGGGGAGCGGGTCGCCCTGGCCCGGGGCGGGACGGTGAGCCTGCTCTCGCTCGCGAGCGGCGCGGAGCAGCGCCTGCTGGAGCAGCCGGCTCGCGTCCTGGCCGCGCACCCCAGCCGCGCCCTGCTCGCCTGCGGCGACGGGGAGGGGCGGCTGCGCCTGCTCGACCTCGCGGGCGGCGAGCTCGAGGTGGCCACCCACACGGGCGGGGTCGAGGCGCTCGCGTGGTCGCCCGCGGGCGACGCCCTCCTCTCGGGCGGCGCGGACGGCGAGGTCCTGCGCTGGCGGCTCTGAACGAGGAAAAACCAACCGAACGGATGGTTTTCCCTTGACCCGAGCCGCGCCTCACGCGAAAACAGTCCGCGTGGATGGTTTTGGCGATGGTTCAGGCGCGTAGCGTCGAGACGCGAGAGCGGCTGCTGAGCGCGACCGTGGAGGTCCTGGTCGAGCGGGGCTACGGGGCGACCAGCCTGGCGGCGGTGTGCCGCGCGGCGGGCGTGAGCAAGGGCGCGCTCTTGCACCACTTCCCGACCCGGGCCGAGCTCGTCAGCGCGGCGGTCGAGCACCTGTTCGAGCTGCGGCGGGCCGAGTTCGCGGGCCGCGTCGACGGCGCCGACCTCGAGGGGGTGCTCGCGGCCCTGTGGGAGATCTACGCGGGTCCGACCCTCAGCGCCTGGCTGGAGCTGGTGGTCGCGGCGCGCAGCGACGAGGAGCTGCGCGCGGCGGTGGCGGGCGTGGACGCCCGCTTCCTGGCGGGCGCCAGCCAGACTTTCGCCGAGCTCTTCGGGGTCAGCGAGGCCGAGGCGGTCGTGGGCGCGCGGCTCGTGACGGCGCTCCTGGACGGGCTGGCCCTGAACCGCGTGCTGACGGGCGAGGACTCGCTCGGCCCCGAGGTGCTGGACGCGTTCCGTCCGCTGCTGACGACCTGGTTGGAGGAGAAGCGATGAGCGAGCTCTTGATCCGCGGCGGGACCGTGTTCGACGGCCTGGGAGGTGAGGGGGTGCGGGCCGATGTGCTGGTCCGCGACGGCGTGGTCGCCGCGCTCGGGCCGGAGCTCGAGGCGAGCCCCGCGGCCGAGGTGATCGACGCCAGCGGGCAGTGGGTCACGCCAGGCTTCCTCGACCTGCACACCCACTACGACGCCGAGGTCGAGGTCAGCCCCCAGCTCGCCGAGTCGCTCCGCCACGGGGTCACGACGGCGGTCATGGGCAGCTGCAGCCTGAGCATGGTCATGGGCGAGCCCGAGGGGCTGGCCGATCAGTTCTGCCGGGTCGAGGCGATCCCGCGCGAGGTCGTGCTGCCGATGATCCGCGAGCGCAAGGATTGGGACTCGCCGAGGGAATACCTCGCTCACCTCGAGCAGCAGGCCCTCGGGCCCAACGTGGCCTGCCTGCTCGGGCACTCGACCCTGCGCAGCAAGGCCATGGGCATGGAGCGGAGCTTGAGCAAGGGCGTGCGTCCGACCAAGGACGAGATGGCGCGCATGCAGGCCTGGCTGGGGGAGGCCCTCGACGAGGGCTACGTGGGCCTCTCGATCTCGACCCTGCCCTGGGACAAGATGGACGGCGAGGAGTTCCGCAGCCGGCCCATGCCGAGCGTGTTCGCGAGCTGGCGCGAGTACTGGGCCCTCTCCCGCCAGCTGCGCGAGCGCGGGCGGGTGCTGCAGGCGGTGCCCAACATCTCGACCAAGCTGAACGTGATCCTGTTCTATCTGCTCAGCATGGGCGCCTTCGTGTTCAAGCCGCTCAAGCTGACGCTGATCTCGATGATGGACGTGCGCAGCGACCGCTTCGCCTTTCGCATCGCGGGCTGGCTGGGGCGCCTCTTCAACCGCTTCCTCGGGGCCGACTTCCGCATGCAGGCCCTGCCCGAGGTGTTCGACCTCTGGGCGGACGGGATCGACCTGATCGTGTTCGAGGAGTTCGGCGCGGGCGCGGCGGCGCTCCATCTCTCGGACCCCGCCGCGCGCGACCGGCTGCTGGCGGACCCCGCCTACCGCAAGCGCTTCAAGCGCCAGTGGCGCCGCCGCTGGATGCCGCGCGCCTACCACCGCGACTTCGCCCTGGCCGAGGTGATCGCCTGCCCCGGTGACGCCGCCCTGGTCGGCAAGACCTTCCAGCAGCTCGCGGACGAACGCGGCCAGGACGTGATCGACACCTACCTCGACCTCGTGATCGAGCACGGCAAGGCCCTGCGCTGGTACACGGTCATGGGCAACGACCGGCCCGAGTGGCTGGAGTGGATCGTCAGCCACCCCGACATCCTGATCGGCTTCTCCGACGCCGGCGCGCACCTGCGCAACATGGCGCACTACAACTTCCCGCTCCGCCTGCTGAAGCTGGTCCGCGACGCCGAGCGCGCGGGGCGCCCCTTCATGAGCGTCGGGCGCGCCGTCGAGCGCCTGACGAGCGAGATCGCGCGCTGGTGCGACCTCGACGCGGGGGTGCTCGAGGTCGGCGCGCGGGCCGACCTGGTCGTGATCGACCCCGCCGCCCTCGACGAGCGCCTGGACGAGGTCCACGAGGAGCCGGTCCCCGAGTTCGGCGGGCTACGGCGCCTCGTCCGCCGCAACGACGAGGCGGTCCCGGCCGTGGTGGTCGGCGGACGCATCGCCTTCCGCGCGGGCCAGGCGGCCACCGAGCTAGGCGAACAGGCTTTCGGGCGCGTCCTGCGGGCGGGCGTCGCGTCCCGCGCGCCCCTCAGCCGACCATCGCCGACGCTGGTCTGAGGCAAGCTCCTGCACGCGAACATCTTGCGAAGACCGTCCGGGGGTGTCGGTCGGGAAACGTAAGGTTCGGCTCGTGTTTGGAGTTGAGCCATGGAAGTCCTCGCCCCCGTCCGCGACGCCAGTCTGCCCATCCCCCAGAGGCCCAATCCCCAGAGGCCCAATCCCCAGAGGCCCAATCCCCAGAGGTGGGTCGGCCTGGAAGCCTGGGGGGTTCTCCATCCCCGGGTGAAGGACTTCGCGGGCGCGAAGCTCGCGGACCCCTTGCTGGAGCTGGTCTTCGCGCACTCGCCCCTCGCAGGCGGCTTCCCCTGCCGCCGCGACGCGGTCGTGGCCCTCGGCCGGCGCTTCCGCGCCTGCAAACGCGAGGGCTTGGGCGTGGTCGAGCGGCCCGAGGGCGGCGAGGTGTTCGGGATCTACGCGACCGGCCACCCCGACGAGGGCGCTCGCCCCTACCGGACCCACCTGCGCAGCGTCAGCCCGCTCGAGGGCAGCTGCGACTGCCGCGACTTCCGCTGCAACTCGCTGGGGGTCTGCAAGCACCTGCTCGCGGTGCTGCGTGACCTCGTCGGCCGACCGCGCCTTTGGCAGCGGGCGATCTCGCAGGGAGCCGCGCCGCTCGACCTGCACGCTCGCCTGACCTGGTCCCCGGCGCGTCCCTGGGACGGGGCGGGGGACTGGCTGGAGCGGGTGATCCTCGTCGCGGGACACGGTCCGCTCTCCCCCGACGAGCACGATCTGATCGAAGCGTGGCTGCGCCCGGTGGGGAACCCGGCCGACCTGCGCTGGACTCCCCGCGCGGTGTTCGCGGACGAGCCTGCACGTCGGCTCGAGCTGACGCGCCTGCTGCTCGACCACGCCACCTGGCCCAGCTGCTACGCGGGCGAGCGGCACCTGCCCGACCCGGCCCTGGTCGCGCTCCTCTCGGCCGAGGTCTCGCGCCTCGAGCTGCTGCTCGCGAGCAGCGTCGCGCCCGACGAGCTCGAGCGCGCGCTGGCGAGCCTGGAGCAGCCCCTGCTCGACTACCAGCGCGAGGGCGTGGCGCGCGTGCTCGCCAGCGGGCGCCTGCTGCTGGCCGACGACATGGGCCTCGGCAAGACGGTCCAAGCGATCGCCTCCTGCCACGTGCTGCATCGGCTGGGCCGCGTTCGGCGCGGGCTGGTGATCGTGCCCTCCAGCCTCAAGCCGCAGTGGCTGCGCGAGTGGCGCTCCTTCAGCGACGCCCCGGTCCGGGTCGTGACGGGGAGCCCCGCCCAGCGGGCCGCCCTCTACCGCGACACCCAGGAGGGCTTCCTGATCGTCAACTACGCGCTCGTGCGCCGCGACGCGCAGCTGCTCGAGGCCTGGGAGCCAGACGTCGTGGTCCTCGACGAGGCCCAGCGGATCAAGAACTGGGAGACCCAGACCGCGCACGCGGTCAAGCGCCTCCAGCCCCCTTGGCGGCTCGCCCTGAGCGGGACCCCGCTCGAGAACAACCTCAGCGAGCTGGCCTCGCTCATGGACTGGATCGACGAGTCGGCCCTGGCGCCGCGCTGGCGGCTGGGGACCTGCTTCACCCTGCGCGGCGAGGAGCAGGGCGGCGCGCCGCTCGGCGCGACCAACCTCCACACCCTGCGCGAGCGCCTGGCGCCGACGGTCCTGCGTCGGACGCGCGCTGAGGTCCTGGACCAGCTCCCCCCGCGCACCGACGAGGTGATCGGGGTCTCCATGACGGCGCGGCAGCGGCAAGCGCACGCCGCAATGGAGCCCAGCATCGCGGCGCTGGGTCGAGTTCAGCAGGAGCGTCCGCTCACCCGTGAGGAGTTCTTCCGCTTGATGGGGTTGCTGGCCAACCAGCGGGTGATCAGCAACGGCATGGCCCAGCACGCCTTCGAGGAGGTGTGGCCCCTGATCGAGGGCCTCGAGACGGTCAACGACGAGACCCTCGACTGGCTCGAGAGCCCCAAGCTCACGGCCCTGCGCGACCTGGTCGAGGGCTTGCTCCAAAGCGACGAGAAGGTGGTGATCTTCAGCGAGTGGCGGCGGATGCTGACCCTCGTCCACTGGGCCCTCGGCGACGTCCTGGCGCGCGCCGACCGACGGGCGGTCTACTTCACGGGCCGCGAGAGCCAGCGCCAGCGCTGCCACAACGTGGTCGACTTCCACGACGACCCGCGCACGGCGGTCCTGCTCGCGACCGACGCTGGCGGGGTCGGCCTGAACCTCCAGCGCGCCAGCGCCTGCTGCGTCAACGTCGAGCTGCCCTGGAACCCCGCCGTCCTCGAGCAGCGGATCGCCCGCGTGCACCGCCTGGGCCAGCAGGAGCCGGTCCAGGTGTTCAACCTGATCTCGCGCGGCGGGATCGAAGAGCGCGTCGCGAACGGGCTCTCCGCCAAGGCCGCGCTCTTCGAGGCCGTGTTCGCTGGCGAAGACGACGAGGCCCTCTTCGACCGGGTGCCCGACCTGCTCGCGGCGCTCTACCCCGACCTCCTCAGCGAGGCGGCGGCGGAGCCCTTCGACGTCGTCGCCGAGCAGGCGGGCGAGGAAGTCGGCGTCTGCGAGTCGGCGGGCGAGAGCGCGACACCGCAGACCTCGCTCGAGGAGCCTGCGGTCGAGGAGGTCGCGGTCGAGGAGCCCGCGGGCGCTGCGACTGAGCGCGAGGAGAACGCGGGGCCGGTCGACGTGCGCGTGCTGGTGGGCGGCGCCGGAGGGCGCAACGAGGAGCGACCCACGTCTTTCGCGGACAGCGAGGCCTCGCCCCGTCCGGCCAGCGCCGCGGAGCTGCTGCAGCGCTTCGCCGTGACCCAGGCGCCCTCCGGCGACCTCCGTCTGGAGGGGCCGCCGGAAGCCATGAACGAGCTCTTGGGCCTGGTCGAGGGGTTGGTGCAGCTGTTGAGGCCGGCCTAGTGCGTGCCGCGAAGAGGCAGGGGCGATCCCGCGGGATCGCCTGGGAGGTCAGGACTTAGGCGCTTGGAGGACGCTCGTCCAGCTGACGGACGCGTCCCAGGGCGCCGTCGACCTCCAGCCACTCGCCGTCGCGAATCCGGGTGGTCGCGTTGGGGACGCCGACCACGGTCGGGATCCCGAAGGTTCGCCCTGCGATCGCGGTGTGGCTGAGGAGGGAGCCGCGTTCGACGACCATTCCCTTGGCGCCGAGCATCACGAAGAGCCAGCCGGGGTCGGTCTCGCGGGCGACGAGGATCGTGTCCTCGCCGGGGGGCCAGGGCTCGGGCTCGCTGAGGACGCGGGCCCGTCCGCGCACGACTCCGGCGCAGGAGCCGAGTCCGAGGAGGACGCCGTCCTCCGCGGCGGCGTCGCTCGCGACCTCTTCGGGTGGGCTGACCCAGCGACGGGCGGCGACGGCGCCCAGGGTCTCGACGCGGCTGGGGGCGCGGCTGGGGAGGTCTCGTTGCTCGGCGCGGCGGCGGGCGACGAGGGGGCGGAGGTCGGCGTCGACGCTGGTCCCGGCGGCGGCGGCGCTCAGCTCTGCGGGGGTCAGCCAGAACACGTCGTCGCCGCGCTCGAGGACGCGCTGGCGGGCGAGGCTCTGGCCGGCGCGCAGGTAGAGCTCGCGGCAGGCGGCGAAGAGCTCGCTGCGGCAGTAGCGGCTCCGCTCGCGCTGGCGGATCCCCTCGCGCACGATCGCGAGCAGGCGCTGGACGACCAGGCGGCGGCCGGGGCGGCCGCGCAGGCGGCGGCGGAGCTCGGCCTCGGCGCCCGCGCGCAGGGCCTGCTCCTGGGAGCTGAGCTCGGCCAGCCGGATCCCTTCCGCGGCGTAGCGGGCGACGGCTTGGAGCAGCTCGCCGGGTTGCTCGCGGGGGCTGGGGCGCTCGAGCTCGAGGTCGCCGGGGCCGCGGGCGCCGTAGCGGCGGAGGTGCTCCTGACAGGCGGCGGCGAAGCCCGGGGCGCGGGCGGGGAGCTCGCGCCAGAGCGCGGCGGCGTCGCGCTCGCCGCGGGCGACCTCGGCCAGGGCGTGGGCGAGGGCGGGGTCTGCGCCGACCAGCTCGCTGAGGGCGACGGCGCTCTGGACGACCTCGGCGCTGGTCACGCCCTCCTCGCCCGCGAGGAGCTCGTTGAGCAGGCCGGGGCGCTCGCGGCAGAGGTCCCAACGCTCGGCCAGGCGCTCGAGGGTCCCGTGGGCCAGGATCAGGAAGGCGTCGTTGACGAGCGTCAGGCCCCAGCGGCGGAAGCAGCGGGTCGAGAAGCGCTCGGCCCGGTCGCAGAGCTCGAGGGGGTCGCTCGTCTCGGGCAGGGCGCGCAGGTCGCTCAGCTCGCGCTCGAACTCGGCGTAGAACTCGCGCATTCGCGCGCGGTGGCGGGCGAAGTTCCAGGCCAGGTTGGCCGCGCTGCCGGCGCGCTCGAGGGCGCCGGGGGCGCGTAGCGGCGCGTCGCGGCCGCTGCGCTGGAGCCCGATCGTGCGCTCCCAGTGGGGGCGGTAGAGGGCGAAGAGCGGGTGCGCGTCGAAGAGCTCGTAGAAGCTGTCGAGGCGGTAGTAGATCCGGCCGTCGAGGAAGCCGATCATTCGCTCGAAGTCGGGGCGGAGCTCGTTCAGGCGAGCGGCGGGGACGCCGAGGCGGCGCAGGCAGTCCGCGAAAATGTCTCGGTAGAAGCGGCGAGCGAAGCCGAAGGTCAGGGGCGTGGTCCGGCCGGGGTAGCTCTCGCTGACGTTGCTGTCGTCGAACACCGTGCGGCGGTCCGGGGGCGCGAGGGGGCGGCTCTGGACGACCCAGGTCCTGCCCTCGGCGTCGAGGCAGCCCTCGACGTCCTGGGGCGCCGAGAAGACCTGCTCGGCCTGGCGGGCCAGGATCGCGATCCAGCGCAGCTCGTCGAGGTCGAGCAGCGAGCGCTCGCCGCGGGGCTCGCGGCGGACGAGCTCGCCCGCGGGGTCGAGGAAGTCGTGGTCGACCTCGGCTCGCTCGGCCACGATCCCCTCGCCGAAGCCCTCGGCCGAGGCGACCACGGTGTGGTCCTCGCCGTGGACCGGGTCGCGGGTGAAGGCCACGAAGGAGCGCTCGGCCTGGACCAGGCGCTGGAGCTGGACCGCGACCGAGTGACCGAGGGGGTCGTCGACGCCGCGGTAGACCACGGCGGGGAGCGACCAGGCGCCCAGCCACACCTCGCGCGCGGCGTCGGCCACGTCGCGGGGGTGCACCTCGAGCAGCGACGCGCTGGCGCCGGCCAGGGCCTGCTCGCCGTCCTCGTCGGGGGCCGCGCCCCGCGAGACGAGCGAGCCGCGCACGGCCAGCAGCCCCTCGGGGCCGGCGATCCGCTCGGCGGCCTGCTCGAGCTCACCGGCCAGGCCGGGGGGCAGGGGCTGAGCGGCGAGCCAGGCGCGCAGCTCGGCCAGGGGCGCGTCGCCCTGGCTGAGGTCCAGCGCGGAGAGTCGGCGGCGGACCTCGTCCTCGTGGGGCGCCAGCCAGCGCTCGAAGACCTCGCGGGGCAGGCACGCGAAGGGGGGCACCGGCAGGCCGCGCTCGAGGAGCACCGCCTGGCGGTAGGGCTTGAAGCCCACCCGCTCCGGGCCGCGCAGCTCGCGCGGCCAGAGGAGCGTGGTCTGAGTCAGGACCGGGGCGTTCATGCGGCCACCGTCTCTCGCTCGGGCTGTGCGTTCTCCAGTGCGCTCTCCTGGGCGCTCTCTTGGGGCAGCGACTCCTGCGGCTGGGGCAGCGACTCCTGGGGCGCGCGTCTGAAGGGCGCGACCAGCGAAGCCAGCACCTCGCGGGGGTCCTCGGCGCCGTCACCGAGGGCCACCGGCTCGGGCACGTCGTCGGGGTCGACGGCGGTGCCAAACAGGTAGTCGAAGCAGCTCAGCGCGCCGCCGAGGTTCTTGTAGGCGTGGGCGCCGCTGCGGTCGTGATGCAGCACGTGGAAGCGCGGCGAGGCGATCAAGTACTTGAGCGGCCCGGGCATCTTCACGTTCAGGTTGCTGTGGGTGAAGCAGGCCGCCACGAGCTGGACCAGCGCCACGAAGCCGACCGCCTCCGGGCTGAGGCCGCACAGGGTCAGCAGGAGCGCGAACACCATTTGGTCGCCCAGGAACTGGACGGGGTGCTGGCGCAGGCCGCTGAGGAAGTAGACGTGCTCGATCGCGTGGTGCGTCTCGTGGAAGGGATAGAGCGCGTCGAAGCGGTGCCAGGCCCAGTGCATGGCCCAGATCCCGAACTCGAGCACCAGGCTGCCGAGGCCGACCTGGGCCCAGACCGGGAGGCTGGCCATGGGGCCCTCGTAGTGGCCGCGGGCCAGCCAGGCCACGCCGACGGGGAGGCCGAGGCGCAGGACCGAGGCCAGCACGTGGCCGAGGAAGTCGCAGCCGACGAAGAGCAGGTCCGCGCGGAGATGCGCCGAGTCGGGGCGGGCGCGGTGGGCCCACAGGCCCTCCAGGATCCCGAACACGAGCACCACGGCGAAGAGGACGATCAGGGTCGCGGTCACGCGGCACCTCCGGTGGGGGCTGAGGGGGCGGACTCGACCGCGCGCTGGCGGGCGAGCAGGGTCAGGACGAGGCCGGTCAGCAGGGCGGTGATCACGCGGCACCTCGCTGGCCGGCGCTGGCCGCGAGGGCCTCGCCGCGCAGGCGGCGGTAGACGCGGGCGGGCACGACCCGCCAGCGGCCCTCGGCGCGCAGGACCTCCTCCTCGCCGTGGTAGGCGAGGAAGCGGCAGCTGGCCTCGCGCAGGACGCCCTTGCGGCGCTTGACCTCCAGCGGCTCGGCCACGAGCAGGAGCGGGGCGTCGAGGCCGGCGGGGCGGGCCTGCTCGATCTGGATCTCCTCCAGCACGAAGGCGTCGCCGAGGGGCACCCCGTAGTGGCGGTGGCTGATCGCCTCGGCCAGCTGGCGGAGGGCCTCGATCACGAGCAGCTCCGGCCAGCAGCGCGCCTGGCGGGGGCGGAAGAAGGGGTGATCCAGGGCCGGGGCCAGGCCCGCCAGGAAGCGCTCCTGCTGGAGGTCGCGCCCGAGCCATTCGAGGAGCACGTTCTCCTGGCGGCGCTTGTGGACCCACTCGCGCCGGACGGGCTCGCTCGGGATCGCGCGGCCGCCGCGCAGGAGGGCCGGGGCGCGCAGGGCCGGCAGGGGGATCAGCTCCGAGGTCCAGCGGCAGGCGCCCTCGACCACCGCCACCCCGCCCTGGAGGGCGCGGAGCTGCCAGCGCCCGTCGCTGAGCTCGCGGCCCTGCAGCTCGAGGGGGGCGCCCTTCTCGGCGTAGCGCAGGAAGCGGATCTCGGCCTCGCTGGCCCAGCGGGCCTCGCCGCGCGTGGTCAGGCGGGCCAGCTGGTGGGCCGCCTCGAGCAGGTAGAGCCCCGGCAGGTGGTCGATCTCGTGCTCGAAGAAGAAGTCGTGGTCGTCGATCAGGCGCAGCCGCCCGTCGACCTGGCCTGCGGCCACGCGGGTCGCCTCGACCAGGCAGGGCTCAGCGCCGAACATCGTCGGCTCGATGGGGCGCCAGCTGGTGTCGTTCGTCGTCGTAGCCATGGGTCCTCCTGTTCGTTCCCGGTGAAGGGGAGGATCGGGCACGGGCCTCGAATCGCCTACGAATAGATATTGAGTTTTTCGATAAGCAGTCCTGTGCCTGCGGGGCGACGGACCCTGGCGGAGCCGCCTCGCTTTGGCCTCAAGGCGACCCCCCTCGCGTGCCGACGTAGGTCTAGAGGGGGCTTCTCTGTGGGAGCGCTGCGCTACATCCTCGTGATCGTGTTGGTCGGGATCCTGGCTGCCTTGACGGTGGCCGAGCACACCGAGCGGACGCGCCTCGGCTACGAGCTACGCAAGCTCGAGCGCGAGCGCGTCAAGCTGGTCGAGCAGCGCAAGGCTGCCCGGCTGGGCTACGAGCAGCGCGTGGTGCCCGAGCACCTGCGCGATCGCGCGGAGGCCCTCGGCGTGGCGAGCCCCGCCGAGCTCAACGCCCTGGTCGGGGCGCGGCGATGAGCTCTCAACTCCGGGCGGCCTCGGCGCGGCTGCAGGCCATCTTCGACCACGTCGCCTGGCGCCTGCGCCCCGCCCCGGAGCCGGAGCCGGAGCCCACGGGCCTGTGGAGCCGCGCCCGGGCTGCCCTGGGCCGTGACCCGGGCTCGAGCCGCGCGGCACCCCGCGCCGAGGCGCCGGTCTCGCCCGAGCTGCTGAAGTCGCTCCGCGCGCCCACCAGCCAGGACCTGCGCGGCTTCGCCGCGGCCGCGCGCGAGAACCTGACGCCGCCCCAGCAGCGCCCCCCGCGCCCGACGCGCGGCGCGCGCCTGCGGGCGCGCCTGCTCCTGTCCTTCCTGATCCTGGGCTTCGGCGGCCTGGCCTATCGGCTCTACCAGGTCCAGCTCGTCCAGCACGAGGACTGGCGCCAGCGAGCGCGGGCCCAGCACAAGCGGGTGCACCCGATCCCTCCCGAGCGCGGGCGGGTGCTCCTGCGCGACGACGGGCGCCTGGTGCCCCTCGCCGTCTCGGTTCGCCGCGGCAGCCTGATGGTCGAGGGCCGCGAGGACCGCGACGTCGACGACTACGTGGCCCGCCTCAAGCAGCTCCTGCCCGACCTCAGCGGCGAGGAGGAGACCGAGGTCCGCCGCCGGCTCGCCACGGGCCGCGCCTTCTACTTCCGCCGCCGCGAGCTCGAGCCCGAGGAGATCGACCGCATCAACGAGGCGGCGCGCTCGTCCAAGGAGCGCCTGCCCCGCTCTCACGTCGAGGTCGAGCCGGTGCGGACCTACCCCTTCGGCCAGCTCGCCAGCCAGGTCCTGGGGCTGATGGCCCCTGACCGCACCGGCGGGACCGGGATCGAGGCCCGCTGCGAGGCCTACCTGCGCGGCACCCCCGGCGAGCGCGAGGTCACGATCGACCGCCGGCGCCGCGAGCTGGTCGGGATGGGCGAGCGGATCAAGCCCGCGATCCCCGGCGGGGACGTGGTGCTCTCGCTGGACCGGACCCTCCAGCAGGTGACCGAGGAGGAGCTCGCGCGCCTCGGCGAGGAGCACGAGCCCGAGGGCGCGGCGGTCGTCGTGGTCGACCCCCGCACCGGCGACGTGCTGGCCATGGCCTCCTGGCCCACCTTCGACCCGCGCGACCCCGGCAAGGACTTCGCCCAAGGGCAGCACAACCGCGCGATCCAGCACGGCTACGAGCCGGGCTCGACGATGAAGCCGCTCCTGGTGGGCATGGCCTGGCAGCTCGGCCTGGGCGGGCCCGATCGCTTGATCGACTGCCCCCGCCGCTACAAGGTCCCCGGTCGGCGCAAGCCGGTCGTGGACTCGCACACCGTGGGCACCGTGCCCGAGCTCGAGGTCCTCGTCCAGTCGAGCAACAGCGGCGCGGTCAAGATCTCCTCGCGCATGACCAACGAGCAGGTCCGCCAGACCCTGGCGGCCTTCGGGCTGGGGCGGCGGACGCGGATTCCCCTCCCGGCTGAGATCCCCGGCGACACCCGCTCGCTGGACAAGATGACCCGAGCCCACCTGGCGGCGGTGGCCCAGGGCTACGCCGTGATGGTCACGCCGCTCCAAATGGCCCTCGCCTACGGCGCGCTGGCCAACGGCGGGACCCTCTTCGCGCCCCGCCTGGTCGTCGAGGTCCGCGACCGCAACGGCAAGACCCTGCACAAGAACGAGCCGCGCGCCCTGGCGCGCCCGCTCACGAGCCGGGTCAGCCACGGCGCCCTGCGCGAGGCCCTGGTCCAGGTCGTCAACGGCGACCACGGCACCGCCAAGCGGGCCCGCTCCAAGCGCTACACGATCGCTGGCAAGACGGGCACGACCAAGAAGATCGAGAACGGCCGCTACCACGAGCGCGAGGTGGTGGCCTCCTTCGCCGGCTACGCCCCAGCCGAGGACCCCCGCCTGGCCTTCGCCGTGGTGGCCTGGGGTCCCTCGACCAAGGAGCGCCGCGCCTGGGGCGGCACCGTCGCCGCGCCGACCGCGGGCCGGATCGCCGAGCGCGCCCTCCGCCTGTGGCGGGTCCCGGCGAGCCCCGGGAGCGAGGAAGCCAAGAAGGCGGCCGAGGCCAAGCAGGCCGGCAGTCAGCAGGCTCGCAGCCACTAGGGTTCGCGGGAGTCGGCGTGAGAAGGAGCTGTCGCTGAGTGCGACAGCTCCTTTGCGTTCCGGATTCGGAAGGGCTGACCCCTCCATGTCGGGCTGGCAGCCGATGGGTGCCAGGCTGTTCGGAGGCGGCTTCGCGTGGCGTTTTACGAGGGAAAGCAGGAAGTGAGGAAGTGAGGAAGGACGGCAAGGTCTGCGATCTCGGCCTCGCGCAGCGAAGCCTTGATCGAGGGACTGCTGCCTTGTTCCGCAGCCTTCCTGTCCTTCCTTACTTCTTGCTTTCATCCTGAAACGCCACGTCCTGCCGCCCCGCATCGCGAGTCGATAGCCCCAGCTCGTGTGGGATGGTCAGCCGCCTCGTGCCCGTTCCAGAATCAGGTCGGGAGGTGCCGGTAGGCCCAGCGGACCACGAAGCGGCGGACCCGCGCGCGGAGCGAGGGATACGAGACCCGCTCCAGCAGTGGTCCGTAGCGCCAGAGCTGCTCCCAGCTCCGCTCGGGCTCTCGCCGGCGGTGAACGCTCCGGGCCACCCAGGCGGTCACGCTGGCGCCCTCCAGCGAGAGGCGCTGGGTGTCGAGGGCCCGCTCGACGCCGCGGACGTGGTCGATGCAGGGGCACTCGCTCCAGTGCTCCAGCTCCTGGCGGAGCAGGTCGCGGGGCTGGCGCTCCCAGCCCCAGAGCGAGGTCAGCTCGAGCTCGAGGCGCGAGATCGCGACCGCGGCCTGCTGGCAGGCCGCGTGACCGTGCTCGCTCAGCTCGCTCAGCCAGCGCCGGTGCTGCTCGTGAGGGGAGCGGCGGCGCTGGCGGCCGCGGTCCCGCGGCAGGGGCGCGTCCACGCTCAGCAGCTCGCGCGCCAGGGGGTCGCCCACGTGGGCGGCGGCGTAGAGCGCCGCGGGGACGGGCTCGCCCGCCCGGGCGCGGGCCCGGAGCAGGGAGAGCAGGGCTTCGGGGTCGCCGGGGACGACCCGCTGACGCTGGCGGAGCTCGAGGTCACTCATGCACGGGCGACCCAGCGCTTCACCCTCCCTGTCAGGCCAACACCGCCCCCGCGAGCCCCAGGCGGCGGCTACGCAAGTTTCACTCCTTGCTGCTAGCGCTGGCTGGTCCTGTAGCGGCGTGAATAGAATCCCTGTGTGCCCAAGCCCCCGGACGAGGAAGCGCCGCCGCCCCCCGAGCAGCGGCCCGACGTCAGCGACGAGTCCCTCGAGCTGCCAGCCTTCAAGGTCCCCCGCCGCGGACCTCAGCCCAAGCCGCAGCCCAAGCCCAAGGACCTCGACGAGGCGGCGCGCGAGCTCCACTCGCGGCGCCTGCCCAAGATCGACCCGCCCAAGGGTCCGCCGATCCGGCCCGTGCGCGGGCCGAAGGCGCCCGCGCGGGAGGCCCTCGATCAGGCCGCTCGCGAGCTGAGCTCGCAGCGCTTGCCCCAGCTCGACGAGGATGGGGCCGCGCCGCCCGCCAAGAAGAAGGCGCGCAAGAAGAAGAAGGCGCCGCCGCGCAGCGAGGACCTCGACGAGGCCGCTCGAGAGCTGCGCAGCCAGCGCCTCCCGCGTCAGTCGGACTGAGGATCGCCGCGACTCGCGGCTACTCGCCCTCGTCGCTGGGTTCCTTGCCGCTGGGGGGAGCCTCGCTGCTCGTGGTCTCCTTGGCGCGGGCGACCTTCTCGAGGCCGAGCAGGGGCAGGACCTCGTCGAGGTAGGCCAGCAGCTTCTCGCGGGCGTCGGGCACGTTGGTCGCGTTCAGCTCGAGGATGTGGTCGCCGACGCGCAGGATCACGCCCGAGACCTTGACCTTCTGCGGCCCGGCCTCGAGCTCCATCTCGACGGTCACCCCCGACACGCCCTCGTAGGGCGAGCTGCCGTAGGCCGACTTGACGATCTTGATCATGCCGGCGCCGCGGAACTGGTCGTACTTCGACTTGAGGATCTTGTGCTCGAGCTCGAGCATCGACTTCGACGCGTGCTCGTTGTTGAAGTGCATGTAGGCGAAGGTCACCTGCGAGGCCGCGCCGCGGGCCACGAAGAGCCAGGCGCCGTCGAGGTGATCCATGGCCTCGTCAGCGAGCTTCTTGTCGACCCCGCCCATGCCGCTGCGCAGCTGCGCGTCGTTGAGCTGCAGCTTCTGGGCGATCGGCAGCTCCTCCAGCTTCCACAGCTTGGCCAGCTTCTCGCCCATGGCGGACACGTCGAACAGGTCCTTGGGGGGCTCGTAATACTCCTTGGGGCGGCTGACCTGGCGCTGGGTCAGGGGCGGCTTGCTGAAGCCGCGCGCCTCGGCCTTGGCGACGCCGCCCTCCTGCTCGACCAGGGCGTTCATGAAGCCCTCGCCCTGGACGTAGGGGAAGGCCGCGTCGGCCACGATCGCGCGCATCACGGTGGCCAGGGCCGGGTCGACCCCCTCGGGCACGGTGCTGTTGACCTTGATCAGGAGCGCGAAGGCCTCGTCGAGGCCGAGCGCCTTGGCGGCCTTGCGGGCGACGACCTGCGCGTGCCCCTCCACCACGCTCATGCGCGCCTTGAGCGCGTCCATGCTCGTCTGGTCGAACATGAACGCGCCCAGGTCGTGGGTGCGGTGCTGGGCGGCGTGGACCGCCTCGTGCAGCAGGACCACGTCCAGGAAGGGCTGCTCGAGGCACTTGGGGCTGAACATCTTGCCGAAGGTCTTGAACACCTCGGGGTTGATCAGGATCTTCCCGTCCGAGATCCGCACCTTCCCCATCGCCCCTTGGGCGATCATCTTGGCGCCCTCGGTGAACTGCTCGGGGGAGACGTCGCTGAGCTTGCCGCTCAGACGCGCCGACTCCTCGACGACCAGCTTGGTCATTCCCTCGGTGTCGGTCAGGACGAACTCGATCGAGCCCTCGAGCTTGCGGCCCAGGGCCTGCTCGAAGGCGGGGCGGAGCTTCTGCTCGAAGCGCTCGTTGAGGGCCTTGGCCTCGAAGGCGGCCTGGGGCGCGCTCTCGTCCTGGGCCTGGACGCTCGCGCCGAGCAGGACGAGGAGCGCGCAGGGGAGCCAGGCGCTCCGGGAGTGGGTCGGGATCATGGTGCCTCCAGGCAGCGGGCCCAGAGGTTAACCCCTCACTCCTGAGTCAGCAGCGCGTCGAGGAGGGGCTTCAGCGCGGCGGGGTCCTCGAAGCTGCGCTGCGTCGAGGGCACCGTCGGCGGGAAGAAGGGCACCGCCAGGGTCAGCTGGACGGGCTCGCCCTTCGCGATCAGGGCCTCGACCTCGGCGCGGCTGAGCGGAGGACCCTCGGCCTGGGCGCTCAGGCGGACCCGGTAGCCTTCGGCGCGCCACTGGCGCGGCTGCCCGAGCCAGGTGCGCAGCGCCTGGACGGCGACCTGCAGGGCCGCGGCGTCCTCGGCCTCGGCCAGCTCGTCGAGGCGCCCTTGGACCTGGCGTCGCTCCGCGTCGGCGGTCCGCTGGGCGGGGGCGACCCCGCCGCTCTGGGGCTTGCTGGAGCCGGGGCAGCCGCTCGCGGCCAAGGTCAGGGCGAGCAGGAGGGAGGTCCTATGCAAAGCGATTGCTCCTCACCGGCGAGCCGGCCCAGTGCCGCTCGCGCGTGCCGGCCGCGCGCAGCAAGCCGGCGCTGTGTTGGAGGGGGAGCTCGCGCGCCGCGCGCACCAGGGCGCGCAGCTCGTCCAGGTCGCTGAGGGCCTGCTCTTCGAGCTCGGCGTGGATCACCTCGCGGGCCCGCTCCTCGAGGGGCACCGCCCGCGGCCCGCGCTGGGCGACCTCGCCCTCTTCGACCACCAGCTGCGGGTCCCAGGGGGCCGTGTTGAACTGGTAGAGGTAGGTCGTGAGGTCGGCCGCGAGGGGGAAGTCTCGCGTCCAGTCGGCGGCGTGGGCGAACACGACCTGCGCGGGGCGGTGCTCGAGCAGGGGGCGCAGGGCGCCGCCGACCTCGGCCAGGTCGTAGGCCACGACCAGCCCGGGCTGCTCGCTCCCCTCCTCGGGCCAGGCCTCGAGCGGGAGGTCCAGCAGCTGAGCGGCGGCCTCGGCGACGACCGCGCCGTGGGGGTCGGGCAGGGCGAACACCCGCGGCAGCTCCAGGCCAGCCTCCTCGAGCAGGGCCTGGACCTTGCGCAGGCCCTCCAGGCAGCGCGCGGTCGAGTCCTGGACCCAGGCGTAGCGGCCGCGCATGACCTCGGGGCCGGCGTCGGAGCGGTGCAGGAGCAGCCCGCCGGTGATCACGAAGTGCCAGCCGAGGAGGTCGCTCTCGTCCAGGGGGCGGACCCCGGCGAGGCCGTCGGCGCGAGCCAGGAGGCCCGCGACCCGCTCGGCCATGCCCTCGTAGCGCGGGTCGTCGTCCCCGAGCAGGTCGGGCAGGAGCCGGCGCGGCTCCTCCAGGTCCCCGGTCAAGGCCGCGTTGAAGGCCAGCAGGTAGCGGCAGAGGAAGTCCTCGGCGACGAGGTCGGGGGCGCCCCGCAGGGTCTCGACCGCGGCCACGTGGTTCAGGTCTCGCTCGAGGGCGGACACGAGCTCGGTCAGGACGCGGGCGCTCCGGGGGGAGAGCGCGCGGGCGCGCTCCAGCACGGCGGCCGCGTAGCCGTTCAGGTCGTGCTCGATCAGCTCGTAGCCGAGCTTGTAGAGCGCGTCGACCTCGTCGGGGGCAGCCCGCACGGCCGCCAGGGCCGCGCAGAGCGGCTCGGCGCCGAGGGCCTGGCTGACCTCGGCGAAGAGCTCGGTGTCCGGGCTCTCGGGCGCGAAGGGAGCGGGGTAGCGGATCAGCGGCGCCAGCGCGCGGAAGGCCTCGCGCGGCTCTCGCTCGTCCAGTCGCGCGCGCACGTCCGCGCGGGGATCTCTCGGTTGACTCTCGCTCACGCAGGCCAGGGTAGTCGCTGCGGGTGCCTCACGCCGATGCGAAATGACAGCCCCCGCGCGCCCCCCCGTCGTCCCAGTGCGCCCGGCCGGTGAGGCCCAACACGCACCGCCTACGGCATTCGTTTTGGTTACGAGAACCCTCGCGGCTTCGCCACTCGGGCGCACATGTCCCCCGTCCAGGGCACTCCCTGGGCGGGGGACGCTCTTTGAAGCGACCCGCCCCGAGCAGGAGAGAGGTGTCCCCTGAGCACGCGCGCGACCTTGCCCGAGTCCCAGGTCGGTCCGGCCGAGAAGCTGCTGGACCTCGTCCTCAACGCCTCGGCCCACCTGTGGCACAACCGCCCGGGCCTCGACCTGAACGGGAAGTGGGTCCCCGCGAGCGACCGCCGGCGCGTGCGTCTGCGCGGGCGCGCGCTGCGGCCGGTGCCCGCGGGCCTCTACGTCCCGGCCGCGGTCGAGCTCTACGGGCGCCTGCTCGAGATCTATCAGCTCAACGCCGAGCTGGCGGCCCGCTTCGCCAGCTACGCCCTGCGCGAGAGCGAGTGGCGCGACCTCAAGGTCGCGGCCTGCGCGCTGATGCTCGTGCAGCACCGGGCGGGTGAGCCGCTCCACGACGACGAGGGGCGGGTGGCCTTCTACGACGACGACTATCGCGCCGTGGGCGAGGCGATGCTCCTCTTCTACGAGCAGGGCTCGACGCGCATGCTCAACCCCAAGGGCGTGCTGCGGGTGGCCGAGCTGCTCGAGGCGCCCCGGATCGCGGCCATGAACCGCGAGGCTGGCTTCGCCAGCCCGACCAGCCGCAAGCCGCAGCTCGGGCGCTGGAAGAGCGCCGCGCGCCAGTGGCTGCGCTTTCGCGAGCTGAACCAGCCCCTGCTCGAGGGGCTGGTCAAGGCCGGCTTCAAGCGCACGATCTGCAAGATCGCGCGCAAGTGCGGCTACAAGCCGCAGAGCCAGCGCTTCTTCGAGCTGCTGGGCTGGAAGCAGACCCAGTCCCCCGCGGGCCACCGCGAGGTGGGCCTGGGCGAGCTGAAGCTGGTCAAGCGGGAGCGCTTCGACGGCCTGGGCGAGGCGGAGATCTGCGCGCGGATCGCCGCGGGCCAGCTCTCCTACAAGGAGGTCGTCGGGCGGCTGCCGGCGGAGGTCGGGTTGACGCCCGCGATCCTGGCGGCGCTCCTGCCCTCGCTCTCCGACCGGGACCTGCGGATCCTGACGCCGACCCTGGAGTCCATGGGGCTCCTGGCCGACGCCGAGGTCAAGCAGCGCTGGCAGCGCGCGATCGAGCGCTCGACGGACCAGCGCGCCCTGAACATCGCCAAGAACGTCGCCAGCGAGGAGGTGCGGAGCGAGCTCGAGCGAGCCGCGGACCGCGCCGCCCAGCAGGCGGTCGCCGCGGCGACGACCGAGGACGTGCACGTGATGTTCCTCGTGGACGTCTCGGGCTCGATGCAGCGCGCGATCGAGCAGAGCAAGGAGGCGCTCAGCCGAATCCTGGCGGGCTTCCCGCTCGAGCGGCTGCATGTCGCCAGCTTCGACACCACAGGCACCGTGCTGCGGCCCAAGGCCGCCTCCCGCCAGGCGGTCCAGCACCTGCTCGCAGGCCTGAAGGCCGGCGGGGGCACGGTGCACGGCGCCGCCGTGCGGGCGCTCTACAACGCGGGCGTGCGGATCCCGGCCGGCCAGCGGCTGATCGTGATCTGCGCGGGCGACGAGGCCGGCGAGCACGGGACGATCCTCTCGCTCGTCCTGAGCGAGTGCGGCTATCGGCCCGACGCCTTCGCGCTGATCGACTGCTCGGGCGAGGGCTGGAGCCGCGGGGCCACGATCCGCGAGTGCGCCGCGGACCTGGTCCGGCCCTTCAGCGAGGTGCGCGTGGAGAGCTTCGCGGACCCCTACCAGGTCCCGCGGGTGCTCCAGGCGATTTTGACGGCCCCCAGGATGGTCGGGACGACCAGCCCGGCCGCGGGGCTGGTCGAGGCGGTGATGTCCACTCCCCTGCTGGAGAAGTAGGCCCGTGTTCGACTACCAGCGCTTCCTCGCCCAGCGCGAGGAGCTCGTGCTGCCCTGGGGCGGCGGTCCCCGGATCGCCGCCCCGGGGCGGAGCCTGATCTTGACCCGCCCGCCGGCCGCGGCGGGCTGGTGGCGGGTGCGCGTCGAGGGCCGGCGGGCCGAGCCCCTCTAG
>MDTG01246425.1_pt1 | contig 29047 bp, 27 predicted proteins | sample 811421 | NCBI WGS metagenome assembly MDTG01 (sample SAMN05326645, study PRJNA326480) | marine metagenome | isolation source: seawater | place: Pacific Ocean: South East | collected 2011 | reverse complement strand
TTCTAAGGATCTTTCTGAAGCAGATCCTGCAGGAACTCCATTGCTATCTGCCTCATCATCACCTTCTTGATATGAAACTAGGAAATCTCTTCTTTCGATTAAAGAATCAGTATTATAACTCTCAAGTCTTTGTGAAATTTCAGATATTTTTTCATCTGAAACTGATTCACTTGCATTTACCCCACCAACAAATATAAAAAGTGAGAATAAAGATAATACTATTAAAGCTTTCATGTAGGTAGACTCCTCTAAAATATGATTATGCATAAAAGTTGATTTAAAAACAATATCTTTAGCTAAAATGTACATATAAAATACATATTATCAATTCATTGGTTTAAATCTTACTAGTAAATCATATAATGTGTTTTTTCTGATTAATTTGGCGCCAGGATCTTTAGTCAAGGGTCTCCAAGAGTAGTTAATATAATTACCAAAAACAGGGATATTAAAGTAAATTCCCTTATCAAAAGAACCTTCACCAAATTGCTCGCTCGAAACATCGGTGAAAGATGCGAAAACACCAAACTTTGTCCCATTCGAAAAGGCTCTAGATAAATCTATGGTAAAACCCTCGTCACCAGCAAGATATTCTCCAAATGAGATTTTAGCATCAAAGGGCAATCTTCCATGATTCCGATAATGTAGATTTAAGTGAGATGTAATATTTTTATAATCTAATGAACCAAAACGCATTTCATAATCTCTTTTTTGAACATCGAAAACTTCAATACCAATTGCATAATTTGACCCTTCTGCATAATAGAGATATTCAAATCCAATACCACTAAACATTTCTTCTAAAATTCCACCAGTAAACATTAGATGATGATTCTTTTTAGGAGTAAGATAATAATCAAACTGAGCTCTACCTATTGTTATTCCATCTCCAAAATCTCTTAAATATTCTTTTATATCTGATCTTACTTGAGCGGGATATGTATCTTTGGGTGGGATAGTTAAATCATCAAAATTGTCAGCTATAGAGTATTTTAGATTAGATGAAAAGATGAAGTTTTCTCTAAAAGCGTACTCGGCATTATTTTCAATTAAAAGAGCTCCCTTTAAAAAAGCCTCTCTAGAAGCTATGAAAGGTCTTATTGATAACCTAGTATTGTTATTGAATTTCTTCTTAACCTGTTTTTGATATATTAAATTTGCATTTTTCTGAAAAGCTTCGTCATATTCAGTTTTAGCTTTTAAATTTGAGATCCTTAGATCTTTTCTTACTGGCTTTACAATCCCAGCATCAGCTGAAGCTCTTCTAATTATTTCATCAATTATTTCTAAATTTGGATGCATAAATTGACTCATTTGCAGTCCTATCTGATTTGAGTCTTCAAAAATCTTATTTACGACAATACCATTCTCATTGAGATTTCTAATTAACTTTATATGCTTGCTGTCATTTTTATTATGGTTGCTTTTCTTATATTCATATCGAGGCTTACTAACTTTTGGATTATTTTTATATATAAATTTCAAAGATAGGTTAGTATCTCTCTCGTTTGCTAAACCAATTGTAAAATTATTATTTATAAAAAAATCAATCCCAAAAGAATAATCACTTTTTGATTGTTGATAGCCGACCTTACCCGGGGTGATTGTATTATCGGTTTCAAATTTCACTATGAATTTTTCATTTGGTGCATAAGAAAGGCCAAAAAAAGGTGATGCTTTTTCACCTGAAAAATATCTTGATGGTTGAAACTGTCCACCCTCACCTTCAAGATTGTCTGGCCTGTCATAAAAATTATCGCTTATGATTCCAAGTGGATTTTTAAAACTACTTCTTGAGCCATTTAAAGTTCCCCAAGACAAACCAAAATGGAAATCAATATTGTTAATCCCATAACTTCCAACTACATATTCAGAACTATAATATCCAGTACCAGCAATATCATTTATTCCGATTGCAATTGCGGGAAGTATGCCTTCCTCCTTCACTCTAACTTTAAAATTAAAACCTTTATCCTTATAACCTTGGCAAAAGATTTCATTTTGTAGGTTGCTTCTGCATAATTGATTATCATCAATATTCATATAAAAAAAAGATGCCTCCATCCAATCATATGGTGATGAGGTAAGAGATATTTTTTGATCGGGGTCACCATCATATAAAGTAATCCCATATGAGGATTCATCATAAAATCGAGCAGTTGGCATGTTTATTAAGCCAATAACACCATGATTGTTAAAGGAGTTGTAGTTAAAGCTATCTGTAAAAGATATTTTAGATATTATGAGTAAAAGAAAGATGAAAACATGCTTTCTCATCAATAATTAATTCTAATTATTATTAGATAAATTTTCTAATGCAGCAGCAGAAAAAGCAATATCTGATAAAATTTGAGTAACAGGGACTAACGCATCTATACCTGGATTATTAGTGATAATCTTTCTTGGAACAACTATGGTATCACCAGGATTAAGAGAAATATTTCCAGCAAAAATGTTCCTTGGAGATTTGTCAACTATTCCACTTGCTCTGATAACATATACTCGTTTTTTGTCAGCATATTGTTGATATCCACCAGCCATATTTATTGCGTCTCTAATATTCATATCTTTTGAATACGCAAATGCAACAGGGTTTAGCACCTCTCCTATGACACTTATTACATTTGGTCTTTTAGGAACTATTATTTTATCGCCATCAAATAAAACAGTATTAATCGATGCTCCTGAATTTGGTGAGAAATCTCCAGCTAATCTCCCTAGGTTTTCAGGATTTATAGTTTCTGAAAGTGCTCTAATTATATTAATATCAATATCTTCACCTTTTTGGGAGCTAGTCAAAAGCGCCTTATTTAAATCCTCTTTCGATTTTTGTATAGCCTTGAGCTGCCTTTGTCTAATACTCTCTCTAGTTAAAATAATTCCATCCAAGTAGGCTTGTGATTTAAAATTTCCTATTAGCTGATACAGGTCTTCAATAGTTGCATCATCATTGAGTGTATATGAGCCAGGAAATTCGACAGCTCCATTTACAGAAACTGATATGAGATCATTTTGAGGAGATTTAAAAGATACCGTATTATATTTTTGAGCAATGAACTCCATGCTTTTGTAATCATCATTTATAACAAGGTTTTCAAGAGGACTTATATAAGTTGCTGTTTGATTGACATCACTCATATCTAGACCTAAATAATCTACGAATGAACTTACAGAATATCTTCCATATACAGGCAGTCTTGTAGATTCTTGTTTGTAATTTATTGTTAGAGAGTAATCATTTATTAAACTGCTGGTCATTGCATTTACGTTAAATGATCTTTTATCAATATTTGCAAAAAAGATCCTAGAATTAGGCAAAAGATCTACAGATTTGTAGGTACTTGGATCATTTAAATTAAACAAAATCGAAGAACTTGTTAAATTTCTTTCATCGAATTGTTCCAATACACCTAACCATGGATATACGTCTACAAAATTAAGATTATCAATTAAATCTTCTAAGTTTGTGAACTTTTTAAGATCATAAAAACCCGGCTGCTCTATTGCACCTAATACTAAAATATTAGAAATATTTGCATTAACGTAACTAAAAACTTCAACGGATAAAGCATTTGTTAAGCTTTGTTCAAGGTCATTGATGTTTACATTTAAAATTTCAGCTTTATTTAAATCTAAAAAAGATGCAGATATGTTTGATTTATTAGCAGTTTGAGTAAATCCAAGTGCAAAATCAATCAAATCGTTAAATGTTTCTCCCTCCAAAACCTCATATATTGCTGGCCTTTTTACACCTCCATCTATTCTCACAAACTGATTTGCAGCACTTATCAAGAGAGTATCTCCTGCTTCAATAGTTAGATCATTTGATCTATCTCCTCTAATTAGAAGGTCATATAGATCAAATGAAAAAATTTCTGTATTGTTTCTTATCAACCTTATATCTCTCAATGATCCAATTTCGGAGATACCTCCAGAATATGCTAATGCACCTGTTATTGTGGTAAATGGATTTACTAGATAAGTTCCGGGCGTTTTCACTGCTCCAACTATAGTTATCTTTTTTGCACTTAAATTTTGAAGCGAAATGTCTATGGTTACTCCAATATAAGATTGTTCGATCAGTTTTGTGAGTTTCTCTTTCACCTCTTGGAAAGTAAGACCTGCTACAGAAATGGAGCCTAGCTCAGGAAAGAGTATAGTTCCGTCAAGTTTTACATTTAGGTTAAAAATTGCATCTTTGGAGCCCGACAAGATCACTGTAAATTGGTCTCTTAATGATATTTTGTAGTCGTTTGGTAAAGGTAAATCTCCGACTGCTGTTAGGGATGTAGGCATTGATAAAAAGAAATCATAGCCATATTTCTTGCCAGGGATAACGTTTGCATCACTATCTGTTTCTTTGTTTATTAAAGATTCATCTATAATAGGTAGCTCTTGAATTGTTACATCTGTGCTATTCGAGCCATTATATATGTCTTTTGCTAACTCAATTTGTTCAGGGCTGAGTTGAGATAAAATTGATTCATCTATAGCCTGGCTATTAACATAAAGTGAAAAAATGGAAAAAATTGCAAAAGAATATTTTTTAAAATTATTCATAACGTGCGTAATGCTTTAAATATTTACATATTTTACATTTATTTTTTAAATAAAGTAATTAAGATTCCTTATATAAGATTTAGAGTTTCATCAGATTATCGAGCCCTGGAACAGAGACACCCTTCAAATCAATAAGAGGTTTTAAAAGCTTCTGAACACTTTTTTTAATTTGTGTTTCAGACAAGGTATTGAATATTGATTGGAAAATCAGCCTTATCCCAACTTTTATCTCACCATTTCTTTCATTTATATAAAAATCAAAGATAAAAAAATCCTTTAGATTTTGATCATTAAAATTTTCAATATAAGAAATAACAACATCATATTGATTTGGATCTTTAATAGATAAAGAGAAATCTCTTGTGCTTATTGGATATTCGGAAATCGGAACATATTTTATGAAACTTGTTTCAGTTTTCCTCTTTTTTGAGTCTTTAAAGAGTGTTTCAGGTATATCATCCAATAAAATCTCTACATAGAAAATCTTTTCTTTCTTTTTAGTTTTGATGTCTTCCCTAGATATCTCCTGAATGTTAAAAATTGAAGTTTCATTTTTTAGGTTCAAAATCTCATTTAGATAATTTGCATCAAGATTTTTAGAAAAATCTATATGATTATGGCCACATTTCCCACTTACTATAATGCCGAGTTTCTTTTCTTGGATAATGTTTCTATCTTTTGAATAAATATCGCTAATTTCAAAAAGCTTTATTGAATCCTTTTGCCTTCTTTCGTTATAAATGAGATTTTCTATCAATGAATCCTTCAATGAGATCCTTAAATTTTTTCTGCTGGAATCGAGAGGGTTATCAATATTAATTGATGCTTTTTCTGCATTTTCTGTAAAAGGAAAATTAATAACTTCAGAAAAACCATGCTCAACGAGAAAATATTCAATCTCAGATATCTTATTTTTTTGTTGATCCAGATCTGTATTCAATCTCAAAGGGATGCTTTTAATGTTGTCATATCCTATTATTCTTGCAATTTCCTCTGATAAGTCATTTTGAGATGAAATATCATGTCTGTGTGGAGGGATCTTTATTTTATCTGAAATCTCAAAATCAAGCTTACTGAGATAGTTTATATATTCTTTAGTTGTAAGCTTGGTACCCAAAACCCTATTTATTTTCTCTGTCTCAATTGGAAGAAATCTTTCAATAGGATCCATTCCGAAAAATGTTTTCATGCTAACTGATTTTATAGAAGTATGATCCTTTACAATGCTTATAAATCTTCTTAAAACCTTTTCTTGTAATGAAAAATCTACTCCTCTTTCAAACTTATGGGCAGCATCAGATTTCAAATTATATTTAATTGTTTTTCCTATTATTGCTTCTGGATTAAAGTAGGCACATTCGACCAAAACTTTTTTTGTTTTGGTTGAACATGCTGTAGACTCTCCTCCCATTACTCCAGCGAGACTAATTATTTCTTCGTTACATGTAAAAACACAATTTTGATCTTTTAGCTTAATATTATCTCCAAGAAGAGTTTTAAAGCTCTCATGAAATGAACGATCAACAAAAGTAAGTTCATCGCTTAAAGATTCTCTATCAAAACAATGGGTAGGTTGACCTCTTTCGTATGAAATATAATTAGAAATATCTGTAAAAAAGTTTGTTTTATTGTTACCTAATTCTGAAAAATAGTCCTCTAAATATGGTTTATATGATGAAATTTTATCACTAATCTCTAATTCCAAAAAAGAGATCTTCGGACACGACTCAATTGATAAATTCTTGAAATTAAGTTTAAGCTCATCAACATCGCCATAATATATTTCATGCTCATCTTTAGAATTATAAAAAATATTTAAGTCTCTAGATAATCCAAAAAGTGACAGGCAGTCCCCCCTATTTGGAGTAATTTCCATATCAAACAAGTTGCCAATAATTTCATGCTCATGCCCCAACTGGAAAAGTTTATTTGAGAGATCTTCCTTTGATGGCTTCTCAGTTAAAAAATTTAATAAATCTTTATATATAAATTTCATTTGAACTGGGCCAAGAAATCCAAATTGGACTTGTAAAATTCTCTAATATCATTGACTCCATATTTGAGCATAGCAATTCTTTCGACACCGAGCCCAAAAGCTAATCCACTATATTTATTTGAATCAATATTACAATTATCCAAAACAATTGGGTTTACAATTCCGCAACCCAAGATTTCAAGCCACTTTCCATTTTCGGATAAGATATCTACTTCTGCAGATGGCTCAGTAAATGGGAAATATGATGGACGAAATCTTACATCAACATCTTTACCAAATATTTTTAATAAAATTTGGTTAATAAGATCCTTTAAGTTTGCAAAATTTACATCTTGATCTACATAAATTCCTTCTACTTGATGAAACATTGGTAAGTGAGTTGCATCGTCATCTTTTCTGTAAACTTTTCCTGCAGAACTGAATGCAAAAGGAGGTTTTGATTTGAGCATACTTCTAATTTGAACAGGAGATGTGTGAGTCCTAAGTACCTTTCCTTTACTTTCTATATAAAAAGTATCGTGCATTTGTCTTGCTGGATGAGACTTTTTAATATTTAGCATATCAAAATTAAACTCTTCGCTTTCTATTTCTGGGCCTTGCACTTCTTTAAAGCCAATTTCTTTCAAAAGCTTTAGGAGAAATCCTTTGGTTTGATTTATCGGATGCAGAGAGCCCTTTTTCTTTTTGAATATAGGAGGCTCAATTTTGTCCATACTAGACTTTAAGGGTATTATTTTAATGCAGTTTTTACAATCTTCTCAAAAGTTGATCCATCGTTTACAGCAAGATCTGATAATATTTTTCTATCTATTACAATCTTATTTTTCACTAACCCATTAATAAGTTTAGAGTATGGAATGCCAAGCTCTCTTGCAGCCGCATTAATTCTGGAAATCCATAAAGACCTAAACGATCTTTTTCTATTCTTCCTATCTCTGAATGCATATTGCATTGATTTTATATTAGATTGTTTTGCAGTTTTATAAAGCCTACTCCTTGCACCGTAGTGACCCTTGGTAGCTTCAAGAACTTTTTTGTGTTTTGCTTTAGCTGTTTTTGCTTTTGTAACTCTTGGCATACTATTTATTAATAAGTCTTGAAGCCATTTTCAACATTACACCTTCAAGTTTATTTAATCCTCTGTTATGTCTTTTTCTTTTTGTAGATTGTTTTGAAAGAATATGATTCCTGTGGGCACTTCTGCTTTTTACAGACGATCCTGTTTTCTTAAAGCGTTTAGCTGCTCCAGAATGTTTTTTTAACTTATATCCCATTTTATAAAACCATTAAATTTAATTGTTCTTCTTTAGGGGGGAGAGAACCATTAGGAGCTGTCTTCCTTCCAATGAAGCTTCTTGATCCACCTGAGCAATATCTATCAACTCTTCTTTTAGTTTATTTAGCAGTTCAAGTCCAAGATCACTATTTAGAATCTCTCTTCCTCTAAAACGGACGCTTATTTTAGTCTTATCTCCTCCAAGAATAAAGCTTTTAATCTTTTTTAATTTTATATTGTAGTCACCAACATCTGTAGAAGGTCTAAACTTAATTTCCTTTAAAGACCTTCTTTTTACTCTAGATTTGGATGATGAAGTACTTTTTTTCTTTGCAAAAACATGTTTACCATAATCCATAATCTTGCACACAGTGGTTTCAGATGCAATAGGTGAAACTTGAACTAAATCAAGATTATCCTTTTGAGCTAAACTCAATGCTTCCTCAATTTGGAAAGAACCTAATTTTTCTCCATCAGCATTAATAAGCATAACTTTATCTGCAGATATATTCTCATTGATAGGGACGAAATTTTTTTTCTTGGAAGCTATGATTAATTACCTGTTAAGAACACAGAAAAATATATGTTTGTTGCAAATTTTAACCATTTAAGAATTGGATTCTATAACAAAATAATATGATTTTAAACAATTTTATGGTTCGAGAATGTTATGATGCCAAATATTGTTATCAAGCCTGTAAACATTTCTTTTATTGAGCCTGTGCCTGTTACCCTCCCAAAATTCAATTTCGTAAGGATTAAATGAAAATCCTCCCCAATAATCAGGACATTCTTTTAAATCTCTATCTTTTTTAACTTGATTATATTTCTTAACAACTAAATCGTAAGACGATATTGATTTAGATTGATCAGAACTTATAGCTAAAGCATTTTTTTCTGGCGATCTATTCAGAAAATAAGCTTCGTTGTAGGGTTTTGTTTTCTTACTTATTTTTGCTTTCATTCTTATTTGAAGATTAATCATAGGCCAATAAATGTTAACAGATACCTGATTATGAGATTCAAAGGCTAATGATTTTGGAGAATTGTAGTTACTAAAGAATATAAAGTTATCATTATCTATGATCTTTAAATTTACAAACCTTGAATCAACTTCTTTTTTTTGTTTATTGTAAGAAGCTATTGAAATAGCTTCAATATTTTTTTGGCCTGCATTAAGAGCTTCATAATATTTATCTTTAAATATAATATAAGGCAATTCTTTGGACAGTTTATTAAATCTAATCATTTTTTAAAGCAAATAAAAATCTATAAAATCTTGATAAGTTTACAAGATTAATAAAAATTTTGATAAGAGTATATTAAAAAAAATAATTGTTGAGTTTCTATTAAATTGCTTAAACAATATTGCTGGCTTTTTTATATATTTAAATAGTCTCTGATAATAGGCTTTTATATATATTCATATGTTTTTGGCACACCTTGTCAATTGAAAACTTTTTTTCTGCTAAATTTCTTCCTGCTAAGCCCATAGATTCGCATAAATCTGGATTATTTAATAATTGCAAAATTGCATCTTCTAAAGCATTTGGGTCTCGAACTGGTACTAGTAAACCGCTTATATTTGGAACTATGGCATCACGACATCCGGGATGATCAGTGGTTATTACAGCTCGTCCACATGCGGCTGCCTCAATTAAAACCTTAGGTAAGCCTTCGCCATAATAGGATGGAAGAACAACTATTGAAGATAAGGCAAATATCGTGTGAATATCATCACGATGCCCCCACCACTCAATTACTCCTTCATTAATCCATTTATTAATTTCCTCCTTCGATATAGTTGAAATATTGCCGGGGTCTACATCACCAACCAGAACAAAACGTGCTGAAACTCTTTTGTTTTTTAATGATGCAGCTGCTTTAATAAAATCTCTTACCCCCTTATCAACTAGTAATCTAGCGGCCATCACGACAATTGGATCTGCATCGTTCAGAGGCAAATATTTAAATTTGTTTAAGTCTACTCCTGAGCCCTCTATTAATTCAACTTTTTGGGATCGTCCTAAAAGGTCAAGAATTATTTTCATATCGTTTTTATTCTGAAAAATTAATTTAGAATTATTATGATGAAGGGCAATGCGGTAAATTTTACCTATAAGCCACCTTCTTATCATCGCTTTGTATCCGTTTGAGGTATATATATAACCCAAACCTGAAATAGCCACAACTAAACATGGGACACGAGCTATGCGGCTTGCTAAACCACCAAGCAAAACTGGTTTAATTGTAACTAAATGAACTAAATCAGGATTTATTTCTTTTATAACTTTAAGGATTTGAAAAAAACTTATTGCATTTGAAATAATACCCATACTGCTTCGATTAATGGTTGTAGGATGGACAATAAATCCATGTTTTTGTAGTTTATCTTCGCTATCAGTAATTTCGGTTGCAACATGCACTTCATATCCTTGACTGACAGCTTCTAAAGCAATTGGGAGCCTATGTGAAATAAAGAACCAGTCAACATTTACAATAAATAACAACTTTGGTTTCAATCCGGGACCCCGCTTTCAATTTCGAATAAATAACTTCTATTTACATTTTAAATAAAATTTATAAATAACTATATATAGTTAAATTATAATTTCTGCAGAATGTAATTTACACTATCGAGCAAAGATTTAAATCTTTTAGTGCTGTGTTTGTATCCATCTTTATTAGGTTGAATGTTTTCATCTATTAAGTATCTATTAGGTATTCCAACTGATTTTGCTGCCTCCATATCAGTTTTCTTATCGCCAATCATAATGGCATCGGAAAAAATTATATTAAAATCTTTAGAGGCCTGAAGAAGCATGCCTGGGGCTGGCTTACGACAGTTACAATTTATAGAATATTTTTCAACTACGCCATCTATATAATGAGGGCAATAATATGATGCTCCAATATGAATTTGTAACCCTTTGAGATGCTCATTAATTTTTCTTTCTAGTAAAAGATAATCTCGTTCACTAAAATATCCTCTAGCAATTCCTGACTGGTTAGTAACAATAATTATCCTTATATTTTCTTCAGATAAAAGCTTTAATGCTTCTAGTGAGCCAGGGAGAAACGAAAAATCATCCCACTTAGAAATATATCCGATATCTTTATTAATTACACCATCTCGATCCAAGAATACTGTTGTCATGAGAGTTTTATTTTTGATTTGGTTCTTGAGCTGCCTCTATTAAATTCGTGGTTGAGAAACCTTCTAAAAAATCAACTAAAACAACTTTGCCGCCATTATCTTCAACGTGCTTACTGCCGACTACTTTCTTGTTTGAGTAATCGCCGCCTTTTACCAAAATATCTGGATTAATTTTTTTAATTAACTTCAATGGTGTCTCCTCAGCAAAGGGGATAACAAAGTCAACAGATGAGAGAGCTTCAAGAACTTTTATTCTGCTTTCAAGTTTATTTATTGGCCTTGTCTTACCTTTAATTCTTTTTACGGATGCATCATCATTAACTCCAACTATTAGCTTTCCACCAAGTTTTTTTGCCTCTTGGAGATAATTTACATGACCTTCATGAAGTATATCAAAACAACCGTTTGTAAAAATAATAACTTCATTTTTAGATTTACAAAATGATAAAAAATCTTCAAGGTTTATTGCTGAAGATTGATCTTTCAAAGAATTCTCAGCTTTAATTAGTTCGGCAAGAGAAACAGGAGTGGCTCCCAATTTTGTCACGGCAACAGAGCTTGCTAAATTTGCTCTAATAGCTGATTCTAAAATACTCATTCCACTTACTATACCTCTTGCTAACCATGCAATAACAGTATCACCTGCTCCTGTAACATCAACTATCTCAGATTTAACTACAGGCACAAAACAGGGTTCAGAATTTTCTTCAAATAACACCATGCCGTCTTCAGATAGAGTAACTAAAAGCGCATTTAGATTTAATCTTGCTCGAAGAGCCTCACCTTTGATCATTATATTTTCGCTATCAACACACTGACCAACAATGGTCTCAAATTCTTTTTTATTTGGTTTTAATACAGTAGCATCTCGATACTTATCAAAATTGTTTCCTTTGGGATCAATTAGCACAGGTATTCCAAGATTTTTGGCATTTTTTATAAGAGTTTCTATATCTAACAATGTTCCCTTGCCATAGTCTGATAATATCAATAATGAACATTCACTAAGTTGCTTTAAAACTTTTCCAGTAATCTTTTTAGAATCAGCTTCTTTGAAATGTTTTTCAAAATCTACTCTGGCTATCTGTTGATTTTGGCTTGATATCCTTAGTTTATTAACTGTTATAGAATCAGTAACCCTAATTAATTCTGTCTGAGCATCAAACTCTTTAACCAGCTCGCTAAGTATTTCGCCATTTTTATCATTGCCTATTAAACCAAATAGGCGCACATTGATGTCAGAATGAACTAAATTATTGGCTACATTGGCAGCCCCACCAAGTTTATAGATTGTTTCTTCATGAGATAGAACTGGTATTGGCGCCTCGGGTGAAATCCTACCTACTGTTCCACTAAGATAGGTATCAAGCATAACGTCACCGACAACAAATATATATTTTTTATCTGTTTCTGTCACTTTCGAGATTCTCCTAACATGTTCTCCACTATCCCAACGAGAGTGTGACCAATCAAAATATGCATTTCCTGAATTCTTGCTGTTGTTGAGCTTGAAACTATTATATTTGTAGAGCATATTTTTGATATTTTACCGCCATCATTTCCAAGTAATCCTATTGTTTTAATACCTCTATTATTGGCAATTTTGATGGCATTATAAATATTATTAGAGTTTCCAGACGTTGAGATTCCTATCAAACAATCATTTTCCCTTCCGACAGCACTTAATTGCCTTGCAAAAATATTTTCAAAACTATAATCATTGCCTATGCAGGTAAGAGCAGATGTGTCAGTTGTTAAAGCTATGGAAGATATTGGATCTCTATCATCAATAAATCTTCCGACAAACTCTGCAGCAATATGCTGGCTATCAGCGGCAGAACCCCCATTACCGCATAAAAATATTGTTCCGCCCACTGAAACGCATTCAAATAATGTTTTTGCAGCCTGATTAACCTCTTCATCTAATCCTTCCATTTTTTCAAGTAAGATTTGATGCTCTAAAAGATTATCTTTGAATATATCACTCATAATTTCACCCTTTAAAACTTAATCCTATTATCTATTTTCTCTATCCAGCACTGAAACACAATTAAATTCCAAATAAGCTGAGTGTTGTCTGAACTTTTATTATTGTGAGAACTTAATATATCCACTACTTTTTCATAGTTAATAATATTATGTCTGCATAAATTCTTTTTTGAAAGTTTATCTGCTGCCCAGTCTGCAAGATCATCTCTAAGCCATTCAGATAAAGGCAATGTAAAACCCTGTTTTGGAAGTTTATCAATTCCTAACCCTATATTAGATGCCAACATATCTCTTAGAAGAGCTTTGCCCATACCTTTGTGGATATTCATTTTTGAAGGTGTTGCCCAAGCACGAGCTGCGAATGAGTGATCTAACATCGGCACCCTTGCTTCAAGAGAATGAGCCATAGTTGCCCTATCGACCTTAACTAGAACACTATCTGTCAAATAGCCTCCAATATCATTTAATGCCCAGTTCTTTGAATTATAATCAGTTTTTTGATATTCAAATATCTGACTCTTCACTTTTTTGTTCAGCAATCCTTCAATATTGTTTTCAAGCACTGATTTATAGCCTTCAGACTCATTAATAGCTTCAAATGCATCAGAAAGATTCTGCATTTTTTTTTGAAGGCTTGATATTGATTTATGGTGGAATTTAGAGAGCAATAAAGTTATCAATTTATAATTTTTTTTGGCTACTTTGCTTATAAAAGCTCTTAATTTTAATGGTAATTTATAAATCCATTTATATTTCGCATACCAAATATGACGATTATAGCCTTGAAAAAGTTCGTCACCGCCATCTCCTGTCAAAACTACTGTCACATCCTTTTTTGCAAATTTTGCCAGCAAATATGTTGGAACTTGGGAATAGTCACCAAAAGGTTCATCATAAAAACTTACAATTTTTTCTATTCCTTGAATTACGTCAGACTGATTAACTTTTAAGACTTTGTGTTTAACTCCCAAATGAGTGGCCACCTTCTCTGCAGTATGAGCCTCATTAAAATCTTTTGAATCGAAAGCTATTGTGTATGCTGTTACCGGTTCAATATTTTCTTGCATAACAGCACTTAGGACTGCAGAAGAATCTATTCCACCCGATAAAAGTGCGCCGACCGGAACATCTGAAATAAGCTGACTTCGAGCACTTTTTTTCAGAGCTTCAAAAACATCTTCTGACGATGCAAAAGGTTTCACTTTTTTGGCTTGAGAAGCAGTTTCTATGTTCCAATACTCCGTTATGGATAGCTCTCCTCTATCAATAGGAATTGTGAGGAATGAAGCAGAGGGTACTTTTGAAACTTCTGTAAAAATAGTTTTTGGAGTAGGTATAAAATTCATACTTAAAAATTGATGAACAGCTTCATAATTTATTGATAACTGGAAATCTTTCATAACCTGGATCGCTTTAAGTTCTGATGCAAAAACAAATTTAGAGCCAAATGATCCGTAGTAGAGTGGTTTTTCACCAAAACGATCTCTTGCTAGATATAGTTTTTTTTCTTGCGTATCAAAATATGCAAAAGCAAACATGCCATGGATAGCCCTCAATGCATTTTTAAGGCCAAAAAACTCTATGTATTCAATTAATGTCTCAGTATCACTTTGAGAGGTCCAAATATGGTTTGGTTTTTTATTTTCCAACTCATCACGTAAAGAAATATGATTATAAATCTCTCCATTGAATACAATTACTGAGCGTCCCGAATTTGAAAACATAGGCTGATGGCCTGCATCAGAAAGATCTTGAATTGCTAACCTGGTGTGGCCTAAACCAATTTGGTCCTCTTCATTAAAATAAATACCATTAGAGTCTGGACCTCTGTGCGATAAAACCTGGGTATTAAAGCAATCATACTTAGGGCCAATCCTTCCTACTATGCCGCACATATTATTCTCCAGAAATGGGCCAATTAAAAAAGAAATAATTATTTTAAAATATATCTTACATATTTAACTAGCATTATCATTAAAATATTTAATAATTCTCTTTGCTCTAAGGCGCCAGTTATGATTTTTTTTTACATCTTCTAATGCTGCTAATGATCTTTTAGAGGCTTCCTTTTTATTTTGTATTGCAAGCTCTAGATTCTTTTTAAAATCACCAGGAATTTCAGGATCAAAGATAAATGCATTTCTTTCAGAAAGGATTTCTGTAATTGAACCTGTACCAGTTGCAATTATTGGCTTGCCAGTTGACATATATTCAAACATTTTAAGTGGGGAAGTACACCAATAGATGGGTGATGATTTTACATTTAAATAAAGTAAGAGATCTGCGGTCATCTGCAGGTCGCGAACAAAACTTTCATCTTGATGTGGTAATAAAACTATATTTCTCATTTCTTTATAATGATTTGTCCAATAATCAATCTCCAGTTGAGTCCCGCCAACATGAAGAATAAGTAACTCAGGATTATTTGCTATCTCACCAAAAAGCTTAGCGCCACCCTTATATAAACTTCCAGTGTGTACAACCAGTTTCATATTTTCTTGATTACCAATTTTTCGATATAAATCTTTCAAAAATTCTTCTGATGGAGAAATAAATTTTTCAGGAAATGCGCCGCTATGCTCTGTATTAACTCTATTAAGATTTAACCCATAGGCTCTTCTAATATATCTTTCGAGCTCCTTTGATATAGTTAAATACTTAACATTTCTAAATCTAATAGTTAATAGCATTAAAATGGATGGAAACAATTTTGTATTTGGTTTATGAATTTCAAGTACTACCTGCCGCCCCATAATGCCTGCTAAAAAAGCAACACCAATATCTCTTGTAAATACTTTAGTTTTGCTTCTAACAGTTAAAACAGTAAATATAAATTCAAGCCAAAACAGAATCCTGTTTTTAAAAATGAAGGGTTTAAAGTTTTTTAAATTAAGTTTTTTTTCATTTGAGACTGCCCTCAGTTGAAAGCTGCTTCCAAGTATGTCGCTGAAGACAGATGCCATAGCTCTAATCTGGATTGCTTGTGCTCCAGACATCGCAACATTAGTTTTGGTTATATAGACTAATTCTTTCATTTAAATGTATTTAATTTCAAGCGCAAGCATAGCTCTCATGAAAATATATTAAATAATTTTAGACCATTTATGAAAATTTTAGTTAACAAATAGAGATAAAGATCATTTCTTCCTTGTTGGTACAATCTTATTTATCAATTTCTAAAAAATATATGCTACTGAGTAGTGGGTGAAAGTTTACATAATTTCAAGGCTTTGTTAGAAATTGAATCAGGATCGATATTCAAGCAGCTGTATTTTTTTGTATTAATACATTTTGGTTCAGACAATCCGTCATAGCAAGGGAAATGTTGGCAAGCCATTCCATTTGAAAATGATGAAATTTTATCTGCAATTGGAAATAAAAGGGGCTTTCTTATCTCAGGACTACAGCATCCATATATCACTATTGTATTAGAAGATAATATTCCTCCCAAATGAGCTGGACCAGAATCATTAGCAATGCATAATTTAGCATTCTTAAAAATATTTGCCATTTCTTGAAATGAAGTTTTTCCCATAAGATTTATTATGTTTTTAGCTTCTAAACCTTCTCTTCTTTGCATTTCCCAAGAACTATTCCAAAGACGAGCTTCTTGAGGTGTGCCAACTAAAACAACTTGAATTTCTAAACTAACAGCCTTCACAATTTTTATGAAATTTTTAAGAGGATATTGACGGGAATTCCAATTTGAAATAGGTGCAATGACAACATATTCTTTATCAAAATTTATGCTTGGCAGCCTTTCAGAAGAAATTTTAAAATTTTCATATCCGAACATATCTTCAGTCACTCCTAATGGCTTCAATAAATTTACTACTCGTTGGCTATAATGGTGGTCTATTATATTTGCCTTAGGTAGTGCCCCTAAGAAATTTGAATATGGTTGAGTTGAACCAAAATAACCTAACTTAAATTTTGCCGTAAAAAAAAATTTTAAAACCTGAAAGCTCATATCAGGCGATATCAAGAGTGACTGATTTCTGGGTATAGACCTCGATTCTGATAATGACAGCCACTTTATATTATCAACCTCTGCAATTTGTTGATGATCTGAAATTATGTATATTTTTGCCTCTGGAAACCTTTTGGGTAACGCAGAAATATATGGAAGTAACATAATAATATCACCAATTCCGAGAGGTTTAAGAAGAGAAATCATAATATTATTGAATTTAGCCTCTGGAATACTTTTTGAAAGGTTTTTGCTGAGTTCTGTAAAAAGCAGATTCAATAAAAATTTTAAATATTTTTTATAAATTTGCATAACTCTGTAAATATTTTTATATTTTTCTGCAAGCTATGTAATGTGAAAGATAAGCATCTGGTGAAGGATCTTGAGCAACTATCTCTAAAGTATTTAAGTTGCTGACTATTGATCGCAATTCTGTTGGGCTTGGATCCCAGATATGATGACTTAAAATCTTAGAGTTCCACATTTCGCATGCAGGATGTGGTACATATATAAAGATGTGTCCATCTTTTTTGAGAACTCGACTCCACTCCTTCAATGCCTTGGCAGGCTCATCAAGATGTTCAAGTAGATGAGAAGAAAAAATATAATCCAATGATTCATCCTTTTCATTAATTTTATAAGCGTTTTCATTTTCGTTATTATCAATTGCTCTAGCCGAAAATACAGGCCATTTACTAGCTCCAATATCAACTCCATCACCAATGCAAAATTGCTGAGCGATTGGCGTTATAAATTTGGCTGCATTGCCTCTTTTCATATATTCAGGATATAGTTTTGTCGATATATAGGCTTTATAAGTTTCAGATTGGACTCTTGTCTTTAATCCATATTCAAAAAAATATCTAATATCCCACAGATAAGTTAATAGCAGCCTAGGAAAATACTTTAATCTTTTAATCATTTAAAAATACCTCTATTGATGAAATCCATTGCTTAAAATTTTTATAATCATCTACTAAAAAACTTTCCTGATGTTCAAGTGCCTCAGGTATTCCTCCAACATTTGAAGCAATTACAGGAACTTTTAATAAATATGCCTCCCTTGCCAAGCGACTGTAGGCCTCTCTCCATTGACTTGGTATGATAAGTAATTTTGTCATGCCAAAAATCTCTGATTGATCATTTACCCATGGTCGATATTCAATATTACCCTTAATTATCGCCCTAGATATATTACGAGTAAAGACAACAAATTCTTCTTCTTGAAAATGATTTGCTAATTTTTTGAAGATTGCCTCTCCTTTTACAAGACCGTCACCAACAAAAACAATTTTATTTCTTGCTCCATTAATAAAAGTTGTGCTGGTTAAGATTGGTGAAACATCAACATTTGGATAGATCACATGGGCATTTACATCATAAATTTCTTTACAAAGACTAGCCATATATTTTGAATTAGCTACTACAGTTGAAGAAAGCATTGCTTTTCTTATGTCTCGTTGAAGCACCAATCTCGGAACTAACTCAATAAACATTTTTGCCTTATATAAAAATCGATTTATGCCTTTATGATAATTCTCAAATAAACCTAGATCAGTTTCAGATCTTATGAAATAGACTGTTGATGCTTTACTTTTCCTTATAAATGCGGGCCCAAAAATACCGTAAGTCCAAATAAGATCTGAAGAGTAACTACTTCCTTGTTTTATAATATTGTTGCGATTTAACAAAAATTCCCACAAAGGAGAAAATGGAAGACTTATTTGAATTCCTAATTCCTGAATGGACATGGTACTTGATAAAGATGGCGAGAAGTTACTTTGAGCACCTCTTAAAAGAGCATCTACTCCTAAAAGCTTTATTTTAGCTTCAAAAGATTCTTCTACATATGAAGCGAGCTCAATTGTACTTTTTTCAGCGCCGCCATATCCACTTAAAAGAAATTTTGCGAATACTATTACAGACTGATTTCTCTTATTATTTACAAGAAAAAAAAATTTGCTACTCACTAAGTTCTTACCATTATAGTGGTTCTTTTATTATTTATGTAAATCATCAAATGATATGTAAAAACTATTACTGAATACTCACTTGCTGATACAAATTTAATACTTTTCTAGTATAACGCGACCATGGATATTCTGCTGCACGATTAAATGCATTTGCACTGAAATCTTTAATTTTTTTTATATCCCTGATCTTTAGCATTGCTTTTCGCAGCCCATCAATATCTCCAGCATTCACAATATATCCCTCTTTACCATTTCTCACGACAGATCCAGATTCTTCTGTTACCACGCATGGCAAGCCTTCACAAAGCGCCTCGAAGACTGCTTTAGCTGAGCCTTCCAGAAAACTTGGAAAAACAAAAATATCCATCTTAGAAAAGTACTCATGTGTGGAAACAAATCCTGGTGTAAAAATATTTAAACCCGCTTTATTCTCTAAAACTTTCTTTATATATGGTGTTTGCCGACCGCAAAGATGTAGCTCGTCATTGTTGTAAGGCCAAGAATCCCAAGCTTCAATTAAAATATCAATACCTTTTCGAGGATTTAACGCACCAGCAAAAACATAAGAGTAACCTCTATCGGTTGAATCTTTTGACTTTTGACTAATATTTTTTTTAGAAGTACTTTCATTTGTCCCAAACTCAATAACCCTAATTTTTTTTGGGTCGCATCCTAAATCAATAAGAGCATCACGAACAAAATTTGATGGTGCAATAATTAAATTAGCCAATTCAAAACATTTATTTTCATTTTCTATGTGCTTTTTAAAGATAACAAATCTGCTATTTTCTTCATATCTCTTCTGAGCATATAAAGCTGGTGCAATTGGAACATCAAGTATTACAAATACTCCATTTTTTTGCAGTAATCTAATTATAAAAGGGCTCATTTCCCACAAATGTGCAACTTTTGCATTTTTTCCAATCCTGAATATCATGTAACCAATAAAAAAATGAATGTTAAAAATCATTATATCTAGAGGCCGGTGATCAAAATTAGGAAAATAGTTTCTCATATAATTCAATAATCGAGGTATTAGCCCAAAAAAACCCATAGAAAAAATCTTTACATTAGGAAATTTTGTATAAGTTCCTCTGCAAATACATGCTGATATAAGACCTTTATTATCATTATTAATTATATGTCCAGTTCTTATGCCAATATTTCCTGGCTTTGATAGATATGAATTGACAATTTCGATTATGGCCATAAGGAATATAAGGTTATTTTCTTAAAAGATTTTTTAAGAAAAAACGAACTCGCCTTAAAAAAATCTTAGAACTGTTTATTGTTGATTGAACACTCAGGTTTGGAGCATACATTGTATTGTTATCAAGACTATAAACATATTTTCCTGAGTGGTTTGCAATTAATTCAGCTTGACTATGATCACTCTCAATAAATAAACATGCACCGGTTTTCTTATAAACTGAAGCTTTATGTGAATGATAATCACCTAAAGCTCTTCTAGAATTTGCTGAGGGAAGATTAAGCATATAAAGCTGATCATATTTGAAATTGTTATTATGAAGCCAATTTTCAGTCTCTTCTCTATATTTCTCAAGTCTATTAGTAACTAAAAATCCGATCTTATGCTTTGGAACAACTCTAGGAGATACATTTCTTATAAATTCATGATAATTAACAGAGTCATCATTTTCACTATCCTTTGGGTCACGACATAAAACACCATCAATATCAATACAACAATCAGAAAGCTGAGGATGATGCATTATATTCCATTCAAAAACTCTGGGGTGACTCAAGTTTTCAAGAATAATATCTGCGACATCTCTTTTAGAGTTTGATCCATAAATTGCGCAAAAAGTTATTTTGTTTCCCAAATTAAGGTTTTTAATAGTATTTTTTGCAGCATTCATTGATCCGCCGCTGGCTATACTGTCATCAACAACTAGGATCTTATCGCTTGGTTTAAGAGTATTATAACTTTCCAAATTAGAATCAACACGACGAGTTTGTCCTTGAGACAATGTTTCACCTCTTATTAAAGTGTCCATACTGCCTAAGGGTTTATTTAATAATGTAGCTATTATTGTCGCAGGCAACATTCCGCTACGTGGAATGCCAATTACTACATCAATATCAACAAATTTTTCTAAATTCTTTTGTATTAGCATGGATGTATCAGAAACACTGCGAAAGTTCACTTCTTTGTTCCCTTAACACCAACTTCAATCCAACCATGACTATTGCCCAACCTGTCTGAATTAGACAGTGTTTTGGTTTCTGTTAAACCCGATTTTTTAAAAAGCTTATGTAAATAGCTTTCACTATACAAGGACAGATGCCAGTTTGGGTGCCCAAGAGTTCCTCTGCCATCTCCATATGAGAAGATTCTTCCAGATACCCACTTTTCAAATATTTTCTCATCATTTAGTCTGTACCAGCCATCTTTATTCATACCTAATTCTAATGGTTGTCCCTCCTCATACTCTACCCAGCTTTTAGCAACCTTAAATCCATCGGGTACCCATATAGTTAATTTTCCACCTGGCTTAATTATTCTTACCCATTCAAGCAATATTCTATCTACCTCATACCATGGAATATGCTCTAAAACATGACTTGCAAATATCTCATCAAAACAATCATCATCAAAAGGAAGTTTTCCAGATGCATTTAGTACATATGTTACATTGGGACTATAACGAATATTTAATGTTTCATAGCCCTCCAAGACAAAAGAACCGGGGCCAATCTCTAATGATCTTTTATTTTTTGATCTATTACTTATTATTCTAATTTTTGTAATAGTTTTGTTATGTACTAGTGAAATTAAGAAATGAGCAATAGAAATTAAATATCTTATAATTTTAGACCTATTGTAAAGTTGTTTTAAAAATTTCATATTTTTAACCTTAATTTATTGAAATAGCAATTATTGTAAGTTTTATCCATAAAATTGGTAATAGAAGCTTGTGACTGATCAATAATGAGAAGATTAACATTGGTATTAAAGAAAATCTAATAGCAAACCATATATCCGGAAATGTTATTAGAATAAAAAGCGTTGAAACAATTGAAAGACTTATTAGTTTAAGTGGTTTTACTTTTATTGATTTATCTATAATCTGAGCCTTTTTATTAAATACTCCTAACAAAGTTGGAACAATAATAGCTAAAAATAACTGAATCTTCAGCGAAAGCGAGAAATTACGAATTTCAACTTGAGATGCTCTAGCCAGACGCGCATCCTCAAATGCTGGTATTAAATTATAGTTTTGAGTCAAGTACAAAAGCTCGCCATCAAAAAACTTATATAAGAACATAATAATACAAAATGTCGCCAGCAATATTAAAGATTTTGGTTTTAAGATTAATAGGTGTGAAAATAAATACAAAATAAACATTCCCATGCCTGCAAAAAAATGAACACCCAGTGATGCTATAAACAAGATCAATTTTAATAACGAGCTTTTACTGCAAATGGCGCATATAAAAAGCATAATAGCCCATGTGCTTCTTAAGGTATTAAACATTAAATCGAACCAAATACGATCAACAAGAATTATAGAAAAAACAATTAAAAGCAAATAAAAACTAATGGAAAACTCTCTAGAAAGTAGAAAAAGCGTTGCAAACAAGAGTGACAGGGATATTGAATTTAAGACGAAAAAAAAAGCATTCTCAGTTAGAGAATCTGGAAGTATTATAAGGAAATAATTAAAGATTATATCTTCATAAAATGCCCTGTCAGGTACAGCATTCTGATACATATAAAAATATGCACTCCGATCTTGAGCAATCAGGTCGGAAGCACCTAAGCCAAATACGATAATGCCAACACTCGCAGCAATTATACTCAAAATCTGTAACCAAAAATGCCTAGGCGAAATGGTCAAGATAATTGCAGCGAAGAAAAAATATAGTAAGTAGAAAAAATTTGTAAAAAACAACTAAATGCCTCCCTAGACGACAATATTTAGCATTAATTAATTATACAGCTTTTTGATTTAGTAAATTTACAAAATAAAATGATACTGCAAGAGATCCAATTAAGATTACAAGAGAAACACCTAATCCTGCATAAAAATAAGCAAGGATCGGCATAAAAATTAAATTAAATATTGCTAAAAAGAATGCTGCCTTAAGAGAGTAAATCGGATCAACAGCGTTGGTAAATGATCTTGTCCACCACAATCCATTAATAACAAGTGCAGACAAACCAATGAAACAACTCGTTAAGATAACATTAAAGCCTACTTCAACATCAAGAAAATACAAATACAACAAACTTACAAAAATAAATATTGGAATTAAGATTACTGAAACAGTGTATATAGATTTATTTATTTGAGCCAAACGATTTTTTATACTTTTAGGCTTGCTTTGATATAAGTCCAATATCTCAGCCTGAGCAGAGGCACTAAGTGGTTGAGATATAAAATAGACTGGAGAAATACCTTTTTTCATAAGGCCATAAACTCCTAAACTTTCTGCTCCTGCAAAATATACAAGAAAAATTTCATCGATTTTACTATTTAAAGATTTAAAGAAAGTGGAGGAGAAATTTTTTAATGCGTACTTCATATACTCATATAAGAACTCTTTATCATCTGAAAAAATCTTTTTTGGAAGCTCTTTTATTATTGAGGAGAAATATATTAGAAGAGTGAATTTAATTAATGCGATAACTGCATAAATTATTAATAATCCTTCAAGCCTAAACTCATCAATTTTAAATACGTATATCAACAATGTGATTAAAAATAGTATCTCTGAACTTATTACTACAAGTGCGAAGGATTTAAAGCTTTTTTTTGCATACATGGCTCCCATAGGTGTAGAAGATAAAATATTTAGAACTGCATATAGAGTAAAGATACTTATGGCTGAGCCATGAACTAGTTCAAGCGAAAATACTTTTATCATTAATGGTGATAGTGATACAAAAACTACTGCAAATAATGCTGCAACCAAAATATCTATGATGAGACCATTAGATAGAGCATATGATGAAGATAAATCTTTATTATGAATTCTTCCAAGCCTGTAAAAATGAACAGTTGCTTCGTTAGTTCTTACGCCTAATGCAGAGTTTATAAAAGAGGAAATCGCCAATAATGCTGTTAATTGACCAAAAATCAGAACTGATCCAAACCAACTAGTTACTATGGAAGTAACTAAAGTTACCAAAAGTGATATCAAACTACTCACATAGATAGGCGCATATTCAGAAGATGTAAAATTTAAGAATAATTTACGAATTTTGTTTATATTAAACTGCAATGGATTATCCAGTAAATAATTTATAAATGATTAATAATCTTGTATTTCAGCTTTTTTATACCAATCAACAAACTTTTTAACACCATCTTTAATTGAAGTGCTTGGCTTAAATCCTACATCTTTTATCAACGGATCCACATCTGCATATGTTATAGGCACATCGCCTTGTTGCATTGGCATATTCTTTCTAATTGCTTCTTTGCCACATGCTATTTCAATAGCCCGAATAAAGTCATCAAGATTTACTGGATTATTATTTCCAATGTTGTAGAGCTCATATGGAGCCTTGCTGGCTGAAAATTTATTTATGTTATTTTTAGGAACTCTGTCCATTGTTCTTAAAACTCCCTCGATAATGTCATCGATATAAGTGAAGTCTCTTTTCATTTCACCATTATTATAAACGTCTATAGATTCATTATTTAATATAGCCTTAGTAAATTTATAATAAGCCATATCCGGTCGACCATAGGGTCCATAAACTGTAAAGAATCTTAATCCAGTTGTTGGTATCTTATAGAGATGGCTATATGTATATGCCATTAACTCATTTGATTTCTTAGTTGCAGCATATAAAGAAATTGGATAATCAACTCGGTCCTCAACACTAAATGGTTGTTTTGTATTCATACCATATACAGAACTTGATGAAGCATAAACTAGGTGTTTAATTTTTGAATGGCGACAGCCCTCAAGAATATTTATAAATCCAGTAAGATTGGAATCAAGATATGCATGAGGATTTTCAATAGAATATCTGACTCCAGCCTGTGCGGCTAAATTCACAACGATATCAAAAGAATGCTTATTAAATAAACTCTCTATTTCTGATCTATTTGAAATATCTTTTTCTATAAAAGAAAAATTTAGAAATTTTGGATGTTTTGATAATTTATCTAGTCTGTTTTCTTTTAATTTTGGATCATAATAATCATTAAGGTTATCAATTCCAATTACTTCATCATTCCTGTTTAGAAGAGCCCAGGTTAAATGGAATCCAATAAAGCCTGCAGCACCTGTAACTAAAACTTTCATCTAATCACGTCCAAATATGTCTCTTGTAAATATTTTATTTTTAACATCATTTAGTTCTTGGCTCATACGATTAGTGATAATAATGTCAGCGGTATTCTTAAAATTGTCGAGTGAAGTATAAACCTTTGAATGCTGAAATTCTGATGTTTTGCAAGTTGGTTCATAAATAATGATTTGAATATTGTTTTTAATTAGTCTCTCAATAATGCCTTGAACTGCACTTGCTCTAAAATTGTCAGAACCTTCTTTCATTATGAGTCTATAGATACCTACTACTTTAGGCTTAGGATTCATTTCTATGATCGATTTTGCAATAAAATCTTTTCTGGTTGAGTTTGAAGAAACTATTGCGCCAATCAATTTTTGCGGTATTTGGTCATAATTTGCAAGGAGCTGTTTTGTATCCTTTGGCAAACAATAACCACCATAACCAAAAGATGGGTTATTGTATCCAGCGCCTATTCGCTCATCAAGACACATACCATTTATTATGCTTTGAGTATCTAAGTTTCGAGCTAATGCATATGAGTCCAATTCATTAAAAAATGATACGCGCATTGCAAGGTATGAATTTGCAAATAGCTTAACTGCCTCAGCTTCAGTTGAATTCATAAACAATGTCTCAATATCCTTTTTATCAGCACTTTTAACCAGTAGATCAGCAAAATCCTTGCCTGCTTCAATTTTACTACCTACTATTATTCGCGAGGGGTAAAGATTATCCCTTAAAGCCTGGCCCTCCCTAAGAAACTCAGGTGAAAATATAATGTGGTTAGTATCATGTTTGTCTTGAAGATATTTTGTATGGCCTAGAGGAATTGTAGACTTAATAACTATTGTAGAGTTAGGATTTATATTTATTACATCCTTGACAACACTATCAACACTACCAGTATCAAAGCTATTTTTTGTGGGATCATAATTAGTTGGAGTAGCAATAACTACGAAACTTGCATCATCATAAGCAACATTCGCATCAAGAGTTGCAGAAAGATTTAAGTTTTTTTCTAATAAGAAAGCTTCAATTTCTTTGTCTTGAATAGGAGATATTCCTTTATTGATCATATCTATTCGAGATGTGTCAATATCAAGAATTACGACATCATTATTTTGAGAAAGCAGAACAGCTAGTGACATCCCAACATATCCAGAACCAACGACTGTAATTTTTATTTTATTTTTCAAATTCTTTGCTTGATTAATTTTTAATAACCCTTAAAAACTCATTATTGAAAAAGAATTTATTTATTAAAACAAATGCGATTCCTAACATGGCTCCCATTAATGCTCCTAATATACAAATTATAGACCTTCTTGGTTCGCTCTTTTTTTCCATTATTGCTGGTGCATCAATATACTCAAATATATAAAAATCTGATACCTCAATTAAGGTTAATTGTTGAGTCTTTTGTTGTATCAACTCAGCAATAGCCTCTTTAATTTCAGCAAAGTTCGTGTTTGCTACCTGTAAATTTAAAAAATCTACTGCGGCTTGGGCCTCTTGCTTATCCTTAGCTCTGAAGAATGAATTTATTTCATTAACTACTATCTCAACCCACTCTTTTGCTATGTATGGAGATTGATGATTTATCGTTATGGTTACAAAGCCTGTTTTGTTGTCTTCTGTAACAGATAGATGCCTTTTTTTAAATAATAGGAAACTTTCTTGATTAGTTGGTACTTTTTGAGATTTACCTGTATCTACAATCCATGATTGTTTTTTTTGGTCATATATTTCTTCATCATATCTAATAGTATTTGAATTAGAATCCCAAGATTCCAGGGCCATAAGATCTGGAAGGAATATATTTGGCATAACGTTTTCACTAAAGAAGCTTAGCGAATTCATTTTTTTTATAGCTTTTGCAGTTTTATTCAATTCAGATTGGCTTGGTATGTTCAAACCGCTAAAGCTTGCTATTGTACTTAAAGAACTACTTAACCTTATTTCATTTGTTACTGGACTCAATACTGCTTTAGATTGATAAATATTTGGCAATGAAAGACTGTATATGACTGAGATAATGGATAAAAATGCTGTCACAGCAAAAATTAAGTACTTTCCATCCCATAGAGCGCTAAGAACCTCCTTTAAATCTTCAATGCGAGAAATGTTTTCAATACTATTATTTGTTTCACTATTCATAGAGCTAATATGGTTTTGCTTTTAAACTAGAGTTAAGAGCAAGAACTATTTTATTATGTTCGATGCTTGAAATATACAATATATAGTAGGTTTAAACAATTACTAAAAAGTCAATACTTTTAAGAGAATCAAGTTTTTAAACCATGGTGCCCGAGGCCGGACTTGAACCGGCACGATATTGCTATCGAGGGATTTTAAGTCCCTTGTGTCTACCAATTCCACCACTCGGGCAGGTTAATAAATACCAATTTTAATTATTATACTTTTATATCTGAAAATTTCTCTATTGGAGGCTGAGGCCGGAATCGAACCGGCGTACACGGATTTGCAGTCCGCTGCATGACCACTCTGCCACCCAGCCAAATTATTTGATTTTACCTTTCTCTCTAAGATTCCTCCTAATATTTGTAGCACTAATAGATTCAATATCTGAATCAAAAGATTCTTGCTCTAAGCAATATCCTACTCCTCTTCCATAAGTTATGTTGGTGATGTTGGGCACTAATTGAATAATAAAATCCTCATTAACTTTAAACCCTGCCAATGAAAGTTTTTCTGATATATCTTTTGATACTTCTTCAAATGAAAAAGGGTTGTCTTCTTGGCCCTCTCCTCCAGAGGAATCCTTAACATCCCTTACATGAATTACTACTTGACCAGTCTTTGCAAGAGCTCTTTTAAAAAGAGCTAGATGCCCATCATGCCATGGCTGCCATCTTCCTAATAACAACACCGTTGGTTTTTTTGGATCAAACATTTTTAATAAGGTCGGCCACTTGTGAGGGACTATATTGATTCCAATTAGAAATTTTTAGGTTAAATTTCTCAGGAACCTCAAATATTTTATCTGTATCTTTATAGTTGCTTACTTTAATTGTATCCATCCAGATGCAATAGTCAGCATCAAATATTTTTCTTGCTTCTTTTGTGGGACATATAAAGTCACAAATAACTAATCTTCCATTTTCTTTTTCAAAATCAGCTAATGCTTTCATTCTAAAGCTTTGTCTTTTTCGTCCTTCATTTGAAAAATCCCAATCATTTGCCATTTCTCTGAGATTATCAGCATTATACCAAGCACAAGATAATTCTTTTTGTAAAAGCTTAGAGAGAAATGTTTTACCACTCCCAGACAAACCCATAATTAAAATCTTCATTTAGATGCCAAGTTTTACCAAATCTTTTTGATTAACAACTCCTACTAATTCTTTATCTTGCATTACTGCAAGACAGCCAATCTTTTTTTCAGCCATAATTTTTAAACATTCAGAAGCTAAATCATGAGGGCTTACTGAAATAAAATTTTTTGACATAAAATCTTGAGCTGTCATATCAAAAAAATAATTTGATTTATCTATGGCTCTTCTAATATCACCATCAGTTATTAAACCAATAACCATATTATCTTGATTTTTTACAAATGTAACTCCCATACCTTTTTCAGAAATAGTCTTAATCACATCTTTTGATAGCTCATCATAGCTTATTATTGGAATATCGATTCCAGAAGCCATTACATCTTTTGCAGAGAGCAACAACCTCTTTCCTAAAGTTCCTCCAGGATGAGATTTTGCAAAGTCTTCTGGTTTAAAATCTTTTTTATTCATTAACGAGATTGCCAATGCATCTCCCCAAACAAGAGTTGCTGTAGCGCTTGAAGTTGGAGCAAGATCAAGTGGGCAAGCTTCTTTTTCA
>MDTG01212148.1_pt1 | contig 29049 bp, 18 predicted proteins | sample 811421 | NCBI WGS metagenome assembly MDTG01 (sample SAMN05326645, study PRJNA326480) | marine metagenome | isolation source: seawater | place: Pacific Ocean: South East | collected 2011 | reverse complement strand
GGGGGAGCAGGAGCGCCTGCCGGGCTCGGGGTCGCGCCGCGGCGCGCTGATCGGGGCGTCGCTGCTCGCGCTCGTGGCGCTCGCCGCCGCCCTCGCGCTGCGTGGGCCGGCTCCCGAGGCGCCGGCCTCCTCGTCGGCGAGCTCCCCTCTCCCTTCGCCCTCGCCGCAGAGCTCGCCTGGGCCCGCGCCGAGGGCGACTCCGGCCGCCCGCCGCCTCGCCCTGCGCTTGCCGCCCGACGCCGCCCTCCCCGCGGACGCCCCCGCTTGGCGCCGCGAGCTGGCCGGCGCCCAGCTGGGGATCGCCGAGGCCATGCGCCAGGGACACGCGGGGGCCGCGAACGACACGCTCCGCCTGCGCTGGGCCCGCGGACTGCGCGCTCACCAGGTGCGCGCCTTCACGCAGGCCGACGCGCTGGCCACGACCGACGTCGAGCGGACCCTCCACAGCGCCCTGGTCCTCGTCGACCAGGCCCGCTGGGCCAGGGCGGCGCTCCACCTCTCTCCCTTGCGGAGCCACGACCTGCGCGCCGAGCTCGCCTCCGCCGCGGGCGAGATCGCGCACACGGAGCGCTCGGTCGAGAAGGCCGCCGCGCTCCTGACCGAGGCCGCCGAGCGGCGCGAGCTCTCTCCCGCCGAGCGCCCTGCCCAGGACCTGGCGAGCCACTGGCGGCGCGCCCTGCTCGAGCGAGGGCTCTCGAGCCAGGCGCGCGAGCGCCTGCACGCCTGGTGCGCCGACCCGGACCGCTGGCTGCGCCGCCATGCGTGGTTGGCCCTGGCCGACCTCCACGCGCGCGGCTTGCCGGCCTTCGGCGAGGACCCCGTCGCAGGGCTCGCGCGCCTGGAGGGCGCGAGCCCCGCTCCCTGCGACAGCCTGGCCTTCCTGCTCGCCCTGACGCGCCGCGCGCAGGCCTGGCCGGACCACCTCCTCGACCGGCTCGAGCTGAGCGTGCTCGCGAACCAGCGCGAGGCCCGCAGCGCCCGCGCAGGCTTGGGCCGCCTGGCTGGGGAGGTCGGGCGCCTGGGGACCCTGCGCCGCCTGAGGGACCTGCAGCCCCAGGTCGACCTGGCCGCCGCCCGCGAGCGCGCCGAGCGCGTCGTGGCGGACGCGCTCGCCGTGTCCCCCAAGCCCTGGGTGATCCTCGATCGGGAGGGCACGACCTTGGTGCTGACCCAGCCCGCGAGCCATCTCTCCTGGCACCTGCCGGAGGGGGACTGGGCGATCCGCCTGCGCGGCAGCGAGGTGGACCTCGACCTCTTCGTCCGCCGCGACGGGCCGCCCGACCCCAGCCACCCCGCGACCCTCGCCGCAGCGACGCTGGCCGCCGACGAGGTGCTCCCGCTCCCCCCCGGCTCGGGCGGGCTCCACCAGCTCCTGGTCCGCCGAGCTCGGCCGTGGCCCCACGGCGTCGCCGTCCGGCTGGAGCTCGTGCCGATCCAGAGCCGCTTCACCAGCCCCTGGGGGCTCTCCCCGCGCGGCTACGACCGCGACGACCCGACCCTGCTCCCCCTCCGCCGGGCCGCCTTCGAGCCCAAGCGGGTCGACGACGCCCTGCGCGGCCTGAGCGGCTTCGAGCAGCGGGCCCCCGAGGCGATCCTGGAGCGGGCGCGGATCCTCGAGACGGCGGGTCGCTGGCGGGCGCTGAGGGGGCTCCCTGCGCGCGCGGCGGGGCTGCGCCCAGCGGTCTCGCGAGCGCTCCGCTTCTCCGCGGCGCGGGCCGCCAGCCAGCTCGGCGACTTCGCGGACGCAGAGCAGCTCCTCCGCGCGCTCCTCGCCGAGGAGCCGACCCTGGTCGAGGCGAGCGAGGAGCTGGCCCTGGCGCTGGTGGCTCTGAAGCGGCCCCAGGAGGCGCGCGAAGCGCTTCAGGCGGTCGCCGCTGACCCGACCCAGCGGATCGCCGCCTGGCTGCTGCGAATGATCGAGGCCGCCGAGGGCGGCGCCCAGCCAGCGATCGACGAGGACGCCCGCAAGGAGTTCGGGCGCCGCCCCCGGCTGCGGCTCGTGCTCGGCCGCGCCCTGATCGACCTCGGCCGGCCCCGGTGGTGGCTGGAGCTGCTGGACGAGCGCTCCATGAGCCCGCCCGAGCAGATCCTCCGCGCCGAAGCGCACCTCGCGCTGGGGCGCGTCTCCTCCGCCAAGCGCGCGCTCGAGCTCTTCGAGTTCTCGGAGCTGCCCCCCTTTCGCAAGGCTCGCCTGCGCACCCTCCTGCGCGAGCTCTCAGGCCGCGAGAGCTCAGGGCCGACGACCGGACCTCGTTGAGCGGGCGGTCCTCGTCACCGGCTCCAGCGCCGAGTCCGAGCGAGTAGGGTCAGGCCTCCGCGGCGCGGTCCACGCGCTCGAGCTCACGCAGCTCCGCCAGCAGGTAGAGCACGTCGCCCGCCGAGACCTCGGCCCGGATCGAGGGGAGCAGGTCGGCCCGCCCCGCGCTGTGGTGGAGCACGATCGAGACGCCGCGCTCCTGCTCGACCTCGAGGATCGTCTTGCCGACGAGGCTCGAGCCCGCCTCGACCTCGACCCGCGCCATGTGGACGACCTTCTCGGGGCCGACCTCGATCGACTGCAGGATCCGGTTGCTGTAGAGGGCCGCGCTGAAGCTCGGCGCGGCGAGGGAGGTCGTCGAGTAGACCGCGTCGAAGCCGAACTCGTCCACGAGGCGCTTGCCCAGCTGCTCGTTGAACATTCGCAGCACGACGCGGATCTCGGGGTTCAGCTCGCGCGCGTTGAGCGCGATCTCCAGGTTGGCCAGGTCGTTGTCGGTCAGGACCAGGATCGCGCGGGCGCGCGCCACGTTGGCCTGCTCGAGCAGGGCCATGCTGGTCGCGTCGCCGAGCAGGACCGCCACGTTCTCCGAGAGCGCCTCGCCCTTGTCGCTGGGCTCGACGCGGTCGATCCCGACCACGTGCTCGTCTCCTTGCAGCCGGCGCGCAACGCGCAGGCCGACCTTGCCCAGGCCGGCGATCACCACGTGGTCCTTGAAGGTCGAGGCCAATGCCATGTGCCACTCCGGGTCGAGGCGCTTGCGGTTGCCGATCAAGACGCCGAGGCGCACCAGCCCCTCCGCGATCACGGTCAGGCCGATCGCGGGGAGCAGGAAGTAGGTCGCCTGGATCAGGAAGCCGCCCCCCGTCGGGTAGGGGTCGACCATCTCGAAGAAGTTGAGCGCCAGCGCGGTGTGCAGCGCCTGCCAGAACGTGCGCGGAGCGGGGCCCTCGCTCCAGATCACGAGCGCCCCGAGCAGGTTCACGCCCAGGAACACGCCCAGCGAGATGCGGAACTGGGGCAGGACGACGCGCAGGAAGTGGATATGAACCCACGCCCGCTCGACCCACCGCTCGCTGCGCCCGCTCTCCACGGAGGGACGCTAGCTGGCGGGTCCGACGCTCACTCGCCCCAGGTGAGGGTCTTCTTGGCGTCGGTGCGCAGGCTGACGATCTTCATCGTCATCACAGGCGTCGAGTACTCGAGCATGTGCTGCAGGTTGAAGGCCTTGGCCACGGGGTGCTTGCAGGTGGTGATCGACTGCCCGTTGGTGTACTCCGCGCGCCGCGCGACGACCTGCAGCTTCTTGCCGTCCTCGCCCTCGTCCTCGAGCTCGAAGGACTCCTCCTTGGGCAGGGCCTTGAGCTCGTAGCTCTGCGGCCCCTCCATCTTCAGCAGCATCCCCTCGAGCTCGCTCCCTCGCTTGCCCACGTAGGAGGTCATCGTCCCGACGCCCTCGATCTCGGTCACGTAGACGTCGGCCGGGATCTTCTCCTCGCCGACCGCGAGGTCCTCGCTGCGGCTCGGCTTGGGCTTCTCCTGCTGCTTGGGCAGCGCCATTTGCATGATCCGCGCCTCCTTGAGCGGCGCGCCCGGCTTGCCCAGCTTGGCCACCAGGACCTGGTGGGTCTTCTTGTCGACGACGAGCGCGAAGCGGGCGCCCTTGGCGTCCGGCATGCTCTGGGCCATGTGGACCAGGATCTGGTTGGTCTCGATCTCCCAGGCGTCCTTGGTCTCGCCGACCACGGCCAACCACTCGCGCGTCACCTGGTCCTGGACCTTGGTCGTGCGCTCGTAGCGGTAGCCGACCTTGACCCCCTCCCCGAGGGGCACGACCCCCGGCGCCTGAACGATCTTCTCGAGCTCGATCCCCTGGGCCCGAGCGGGCAGGGTCAGGACGAGCAAAGCGAACGCAGCGAGCAGGGTGCGCATGGGAGCCTCCGAGGTGGTGGCAGATCCTACCTCCCCCAGCGCAAGCTCCGCCGCGTCTGGGCGCAGGCTGACGACGCTCACGCAGCGCTCGACCTTCTCCGCGATCAGGAATCCCTCGACGAGCGAGGGCGCTCGGACGGGGCGATTTAGAAGGAAAGCATGAACAGAGGAAGAGAGGAATGAAGGAGCCGCAGCCTTCCTTCTTTCCTCCCTTCCTGGTTTCCTTCCAAATCGCCAGGTCAACGCGCCTCCGACTCCGCTTCATTGACCCGCGGCGGTTTGCTCTGCGGCACGAGCCGATTTGCGCTCGGCAAGCGGCCAATCAGCCTGCGGTGCCCGACGCGTTCGAGAAGTTGCTAGAAAGCCCTTCGACTCCGCGCGAACCGAGAGGAGAGCCATGCACCCGCCCCACGAAGGACAACCCGTCTCCGATTTCCGCAGCGAGGGCGCCCTTCGGGCCGCAACTACCTGAGCCGCCAAGGCCTTCCGCTCTAGCGGCGGAACAGGTGCCGACCCTGAACGACCCTGATTGGCGCCCTTCGGCGGTCCTCAAGCTGAGACGTTCACCGGAGGCGCATCAGCTGGCCGAGCTCCTCACCTCGGCTTCGCCAGAACGACGCCGGGCGATCATCAGCCTGGCGGTGAGCGAGAGCCTCCAGCTGGGGGTCCTCAAGGCCGCGCTGGAGTTTTGGCCGGAAGAGGTCCCAAGGCGAAAGGCTGGGGACGCGAGGCGGCATGGCTAGGTAGCCCCCCGGTCCGGGCTCAAGCCAGTGCCTTCAACCGGCGGGATCGAGACCCCCTGCTTCTCTTCGAGCTCGTGGAGGAGCTTCGAGAACCAGTCAGGTTCGACCCTGCCCGTGAAACCCGACCGAGTGAACCCGACAGCGCGTGCCCAAGAGACGTTCGCCTCGACGCTCAGCCCGATGTCCCTTGCCAGGTCTTGGCCAAGCTCCAGGAGGGCCGCGAGGGCAGGCGAGGGCTGTCTACCCTCGATCATGCAGGCTCTCCGATAACCGTGGAGGTACGCTTGGACCTCCCAGGGGCCCCGGCTGTTGCCGAAGATCAGGGCTGGCCGGTGCCGCGCCATGCCGAGGAAGCGCACGAAACGGTCTTCGACCTCGTAGCCTCGCTTGTCGCCCGCAGCCGGGTGCAGGGCCAGATACTCCTCGAACCAGTCCAGGCAGAGGCCAAATGAAGCCTCCGCCGTTGGAGCGAGCAGCGTCGCAATGCCATCCCAACTCCAGTAGCTGATGATGTCCTTCCCGAAGTAGCGACGACACACCCAGGTAAGGAAGCCCGGTTCAAGTTCCTCTCCTTCTTGGGGACCGGAGGTCTGCGGGAACCGAAGCGCCTAACCACCTCGGACGTAGTGACCGAGTAGCTGGGCAGAGTGCCGCTCAAGCTCCCCTATAGGATCGGCTCGAACGGCAGCGAGAAGCTCGAAGTCGATGCTCATGAACTCGGGGGGGCAGGTCGGTTGAGGCCCCCTGGGAAGACGATGCTCCTCCCCTCCCAGTGGGGCTGCTCTGTTCCCTCGGCCCCTGCTGCCTTCCAAGTTGCATGGCACGCTGCGTAGGCAACCGAGTCCCAGTTCGTGTCCACCGGGGAAACATGGATCTGCGTTACGGAGATGTCGTGTCGGGCCTTGTTGAAGTCCATGTGCGCGAGGGCGTACGTCGCTCCAGCCATTGCGGCTTCCCTGTATGAATCGCACACGGGCCACTCCCAGGCCTCGGGCCCGTACACATCCTTCAGCCAGGCGAATACGTCTGGCGACAGGGAGACGAGGCCCTTTCCAGGGCTCGCTTCGACGGTGACCTTGGCGTAGTAGCCACAGCCCCCGAACAGTTTGGCGAGCTTGAAGACCCCAGTGCTCAAGTGGTTCCTTTCGCCTTCCGTATTCTGCATCACCGACACCAAGCTCAGCGTGGTTCGCAGCTACTCCCTCTGCAACCGGCCACGGAGCGGGCCGCCGACATGGTGCTGGAGAGCCCTAAGTGCCCGATCCGCATCAGACACCAGACACCTACGAGCTCGGTGCTCTTAGGTAGGGCAGAGCCAAGGGTTTCTGAGCGCTGGCGCCCAGCCACCGAGGCAAGGGAATCCCGAAGTGATGCGCCCACAGTAAGTTCGCTGGTGTTTCAGATCGTTTCCAGCCGATACAGACTCGCACTCGAATATTCTCGGGCCCGCAGAAAATGTCTCGACTGCTACCGCACGATCGGAATCCAAGGCGCGTTCCGACAACGCAGGACGATTGATGCGCTCCGTTGAGGGGGCGCGTTCCCGGCCTTTGGTCGGAGGTGCGTTCCGAAGGCGAGGGCTAGGCTCTGCCGGGAGCAGAGGCAGCACCGGGGCATGTCCAGGCATGGTGTACCCCCGTTGCGGGCGGCGCGAGGAGATCGGTACCCTGGGGCATGCCTGAGCTTGAAATCGTCGCGTTCGACGGCGGGCCAATCATTGCGATTCCCGAGTCCACGCTCGTCAGTTGGGGTGGGATCGATTCCATTCAGCCTGGCGGTGAAGCTGAAGCGCCCGACAGCTACAGCCCTGGGGACGAGCCCACGGACTATGACCGGGCATGCGCGATCTCGACCTGGGCCATGCTGCTGGACGTGGGTGGAGAGCAGGGCTTGGTGATGGACATTAGCGACGAGCCTGGACCGTGCGTGGCGTGGGTTCCTCGTCCCTACGGTGGCGTTTTCTTGGGTGGCGGTGTCGGCGATCTAGACGCCGAGGCCAGCGTCGTTGTCCTTGAGGGACTGACTTGGGTCCCGCTTTCTGAACCACTTGTGCTCAACTGCGAAGCGCTGATTTCTACCACCGCAGCGGCACCAGGGGCTGACTTCCTTGAAGAGGATCACCTTCGGGCCGCAATCGGTCCGGGCACCTATGACGTAAGCGTTGCTGAGTCGGCGGACTCCTGGGCAGTCGGGGTTCGGCTCAGGCGACGGGCAACGGGGCCGAGTTGAAGAGGCCGCACTCGTGACCGACGAGTTCTTGGGACACGAAAGCCACTGGCCTGAAGGTGGGGTCGCGGAACGGGTCGAGCGCTGGCTCGCCGATCTAGCTGAAACTGAGGAGGCCAGACGGGCCGCGCTCGATGGACTTTGGCGTCTAGGGCCGGAGGACGGGGAGGCAGTTGGGCCGCTTGGCGCAACGCTGGAGTCGGGCGACGGCGAGGCCCGAGTCTTTGCGGCCCGATTCCTGAGTCTGCTTGGCGAAGGGGCCGGTATGGCCGTCCCCACGCTCTGCCGGGCACTAGATGACGCTGACACCGACGTCCGAGAGTGGAGCGCTGATGCCCTGGGTCGGATCGGCAGCAGAGCGTCGGTAGCGATTCCTCGCCTGGAACAAATGACCCAAGAGACAGACTCTTGGGTGCGGGTTCTCGCCCAGGGGGCCCTGCTCAAACTCGACACGCGACCGCAGTTGATTCATGCCCTAGCGGGGACGAAGGGCTCCGACGACATTGCGCTTCAGTGCTGGGGCTTGTCGCTGGTCATTGATGTGGCCGATCGGTACGACGAGGCGCTCCCAGCATTGCTGGCTTATCTGGGTCACCACTACGACCCTCACATCGAAGACATCGGGCGCTGCCTCGCCAGGAAGACCGAGGCGATACAGCCGCTCGTCCAAGCCTTGACGACAGGCGAAGACTGGGCGAGGCGGAATGCGGCCCGAGTCCTTGGACACCAGGCGGCTCACACGGAGGTGCTGATCGCCGCTCTTGCAGAGGCACTCAGCGACCCGTTCCCTGACGTCCGCTGGAGCGCTGCGGGAGCCCTATCGCAGCTTCACTCCGCCGGAATCGATGTCAGGACAGCGACTCCTGCCCTTCGAGGCGCGGCAGGGGACGAGGAGTCGGTGGATACCCGCCTGACCAGCCAGAGACTGCTTGATGCCCTTGTCGGGCCCGAAGGCCCATCTGGGCCCAAAGCGAGTGCTTGAGGCCCAGCAACCTGGCCGCGCTAAGTCGAGCGAAGCGGGCGCATCAGGCAGCGGAATCCTGGGGGGCTTTGGGCCCAGCCTGGGCAGCCTCGCCCAAGACGCGACGGACAACTTTCCGGCTGATGCCGAGCGTCGCCGAAATCGCACGCTGGCTGTGGCCTTGGGCGCTGAGCTCCAGCACTCGCTCGGGTGAGACCTGAACACGAGGACGCCCAACGTGCTTCCCACGGGCGCGAGCTCGCTTCTGGCCTTCCACCGAGCGCTCAACGATCAAGTTGCGCTCTAGCTCCGCCAGGGCGCCGAGGATCGTGTACATGGCTCGGCCCATCGGAGTCGACGTATCGATGCTCTCGGCGTAGGAGACGAACTGGACGCCAAGCGCATCAAACTCCTCCAAGACCCGGAGCAGATGGCTGGTGCTCCGGGCCATCCTGTCGAAGCGGAACACGAGCACGGCATCAACTTGGCGCTTCCGAACGGCCTCCATGAGGAGGTTCAGCTGGGGCCGCGTGGACTTGGTGCCGCTGATGCCGTGATCCACGAACTCGCCCGCAACCGCAAAGCCGCGTCGGGCCGCGTACTCCCGCAGGGCCTCAAGCTGCATCAGCGGAGACTGGTCGTAGGTGGAGACCCGGGCGTAGATCGCTGCGCGCATAGGCAACCTCCTCCTCTACGCGCCGGACGCCTGCGGAAGTGTCTGGAGCGGGCCGGGCTGAAGGGAGAGCCGCTCGATCTCCACTCGTTCCGGCGCTACGTCGTCCGCAAGCTCCACTCTGCGGGGGTGCCCTTGAAGGACGCGATGGACTTCGTGCGCCACAAGGACGTCAGGACGCACCTGGGCTACATGAAGGGCGCCCCAAAGCCCGATCAACACCGGAAGGTGCTAGAAAAGGCCCGTCTGGTTCATGACCCCTTGGCCTCACTGATTTCGGAACGGGTGGCGGACCAGGTGGAGCCTGAATCATGCCGCAACTCGTTGAAGGACAACCCGTCTCCGATTTCCGCAGCGACACCGTGACCCGGCCCACGCCGGCCATGCGGGAGGCCATGGCGCAGGCCGCCGTGGGCGACGACGTGTTCGCCGACGACCCGACGGTCAACGCGCTCGAGGAGGAGGTCGCGGCGACCTTCGGCATGGAGGGGGCGCTCTTCACGCCCTCGGGGACCATGGCCAACCTGATCGCGATCATGACCCACTGCCGGCACGGCGACGAGGTGTTCTTCGAGGAGTATTCGCACACCTACAACAACGAGGTCGGCAGCGCGGGCGCGATCGCGGGCGTCGTCTCGCGGACCTTCAAGAGCGACCGCGGGCGCCTCGACCCGGCCGAGATCGAGCGCTTCGCGCGGCCCGGGGACCTGCACCAGCCGGGCACGCGCCTGCTCTGCGTCGAGCAGACGCACAACTTCCACGGCGGACGCGTGATCCCCCTCGAGCTGCTGCAGGAGCTGCGCGAGGTCGCGCAGCGCAAGGGGCTCGCGCTGCACATCGACGGGGCGCGGATCTTCAACGCCGTGGTCGCGAGCGGGCTCGACCCCAAGGCCTACGGCGCGGTGTGCGACAGCCTCCAGCTCTGCTTCTCCAAGGGCCTGGGGGCCCCGATCGGGAGCGCGCTGCTCGGCCCCAAGGACTGGATCACCGAGGCGCGCCGGATGCGCAAGCGCCTGGGCGGCGGCATGCGCCAGGTCGGCGTGATCGCGGCCGCCGCGCAGCTCGCGCTGCGCGAGGGGCCGGCTCAGCTGGCCCAGGATCACGAGCACGCCCAGCAGCTCGCCCAGGGGGCGGCCGAGATCCCGGGCTACCTGATCGACCCGGCCGAGGTGGAGACCAACATCCTCTTCCTGCGCACCGAGGCGCCCGAGCACTACGGGGCGCTCGCGGAGCGGCTGCAGGAGCGCGGCGTGCTCGCGATCCCCCTCGGGGACCTGGGGATCCGCTTCGTGACCCACCGCGACGTCGGCCCCGCGGACGTGGAGCGCGCCTTGAGCGGCCTGCGCGAGCTGGGCCCGCGCTACGCCCAGGCCGGAGGCCTGGCGTGAAGCCCCTGATCCTGGTGCACGGCGGCGCAGGCGCCATGCGCTCCATGGACGGCGAGCGCGCCGCCGCCTACCGCGCCGGCCTGGTCGAGGCCGCCCGGGTGGGGCGGGAGCTGCTCGCCGCCGGCGGCTCGGCCCTGGACGCCGTCGTGGTCGCCACGCGCGTCATGGAGGCCAGCGGCGCCTTCAACGCGGGCGTGGGCTCCTGCCTCGACGCCGAGGGGCGCTACTCCCTGGACGCGGCGCTGATGGACGGGCGCGAGCGGCGGGCCGGCGCCCTGGGCGCGGTCACGGCCACGGCCCACCCGATCGACGCGGCCCGCGCGCTGCTCGACGAGGGGCGCCACGTGCTCCTCGTCGGCCCAGGGGCCGACCGCTGGATCGCGGGCCTCGAGCTGCCGCCCCTGCCCGAGCCGCCCGCCGACAAGCTCGCGCACTACGAGGAGCTGCTCGCCAAGCAGGCGGCCCGCCAGCGCGCGCTCGACCTGGCGGACATGACCAGCGTGGGCCGCCCCGACGACGAGGAGGCCCCCGACCTCGGCCACGACACGGTGGGCGCGGTGGCCCTCGACGCGGAGGGGGGCCTCGCGGCGGCCGTCTCGACGGGCGGGCTGTGGCTCAAGGCCCCGGGTCGCGTGGGCGACTCGGCCCTGGTGGGGGCCGGGCTCTTCGCCTGCGAGACCCTCGGCGCGGCCGCGGTCTCGACCGGAATCGGCGAGCGCATGATCCGCGACCTGACCTGCCACCGCGCTTGCCAGCTCAGCCAGGAGCTCGGCGCGCAGGAGGGGGCCGAGGGCTGCGTGGCCGAGCTGGATCAGCGCTTCGGGCCCGACTCGGGCGGCGTGATCGTGGTCGACGCCCAGGGGCTGGCCGGGGCCAGCTTCAACACCCAGGGCATGGGCCGCGCGCTGGCCCGGGTCGGCGAGGAAGAGATCCCCGTCGCGGTGTGGCCCGAGGACGACTTTCCGCTCTGAGGGAGCCTCCCACTCCTCGTCGGAGCTCCGCCAAGAACGAGGCGGAGGTGGCCCTTTTTGCGTTAGCCCAGCGTTAGCCGCAACGTTGCCGGGCGCAGGCTAACGCAACCCAACGGGCCTCCTGGACGGAAGTCGCGGAACTTGAATCACTAAACGGTCATGGGCGCTACCGGATTGCATTTTGCAAGGGTGTAGCGCCTACGCCGTGACCGCGGTGGTCGGGAAGGCTGGGTGGCGCCTCCAATGGCACACCCTCGAGGGCACCTGCGACGCAGGTGCCCTTTTCCTTTCTTCGACCTGACTCCTGCTTCCTGCTCGCGCTAGCGGAGCGCGTTGCGGTAGGCCGAGAGGGCCAGCAGCGGGAAGTAGTAGGAGTAATAGTCGTAGCGGAGGTAGAAGGCGTCGGGGAAGCCGGTGCCCGTGAACTCCGCCTCGTCCCACAGGCCCTGCTCGTTCTGCTGCTCGAGGAGCCAGTCCGCCGCGCGACGGGCGGCCTCGCTCTCCGCGCGGCCGCAGCAGATCAGGGCCATCAGGCCCCAGGCCGTCTGGCTGGCCGTCGAGTCGCACTGCTCGTACTCGTGTCCCGGGGTGTAGCTGGCGCAGGACTCGCCGTAGCCGCCGTCCTCGCGCTGGTAGCTCTCCAGCCACTCGGCCGCCCGCGCCATGGCGGGGTCCTCGGGGCTGACGCCGAGCGCGGCCAGGCCGCGCACCACCGACCAGGTGCCGTAGACGTAGTTGACGCCCCAGCGGCCCCACCAGGCGCCGCTCGCCTCCTGCTCGCTGCGGACGTAGGCCTCGGCGGCCTGCACGACGGGGTCCTCGCGGCTGACACCCATTACGCCGAAGAACTCCAGGATCCGCCCGGTCACGTCGACCGTGCTCGGATCGAGCATGTTCTTCTCGTCGTTGTAGAGGATCTCGTCGAAGCGGTGGTTGTCGATCTCGAGCTCGAAGGCGCCCCAGCCGCCGTCGCGGTTCTGGAGCCCGACCAGCCACTCACGCCCGAGGTCGATCGCGGCCTCGCGGGCCGGGCCCGAGCTGGGGCTGCCGTTGGTCAGGGCCATCATCACGACGGCCGAGTCGTCGGTGTCGGGATAGAAGTCGTTGTAGAACTGGAAGGCCCAGCCGCCGGCCGGCACGTGCGGCGCCTTGACCGCCCAGTCGCCCTTGCGCTTGATCTGCATGTCGCGCAGCCAGTTGGTGGCGCGCACGACCACGTCGCCCTCGGGGTCCTCGCCCGACTCGGTCAGGGCCAACACCGCCCAGCCGGTGTCCCACACCGGCGAGACGCAGGGGGCAATGTGCGTCTCGTCCAGCGTCTCGTCCGGCCACTCGAAGCGGTCGAGCGCCTCCATGCCCTTGCGGAACACGGGGTCGTCGGTCGACATGCCGAGCACCCACAGGGCCATCAGCGAGTTGCAGATCGCGGGGAAGATCCCGCCCCAGTCGCCCGAGTCGTCCTGGTGCTCGAGGATCCACTTGCGGGCCTTGGCGAGGGCCGTCTTGCGCAGCGGGTTGATCCCCCAGCGCTCGGCCTTCTTGAAGGCCTTGTCGGCCTGCAGGAAGAGGTTCTTCCAGGAGACCAGCCCGAACTGCTCGTCGTAGTCGTAGAGCATGCCGGGGGTCGGGGGCGCGGGGTAGAGCTCGCTGATCCCCTGCTCGGGGGCCACGGGGACGACCTTGCGCTGATCGGCGAGCACCGCCAGGGGCACGGTGCACACGCGCGCCCAGTAGCTCAGCTCCCAAATGTTCAGGCGGAAGGGCGCCCACTTGGGCGCGAACATCATTTGGATCGGCAGGCTGGGGCAGTTCTCCCAGGGCAGCTCGCCGAGGAGGGCCAGCATGTAGCGCGTCAGCATGCGCGTCTTGGCCGGGCCGCCCTTGGCGCGCACGAACTCGCGCGCCTTGACCATGTGGGGCGCCGCGGGGTCGTCGCCCAGGATCTTGAGCGCGAAGTAGGCCTCGGTCGTGACCGAGACGCAGCCGGGGGCGCCGTAGTAGATCGCCCAGGTGCCGTCCTCGCGCTGGGTGCGGCGGAGCCAGTTGCCCAGCCGACGCGCCTTGTCGGCGTAGGGCTCCTGGTCGAGGAGCCCGCAGTAGTGGAAGAGGAAGATGTACTGAGCGTCGAGGGTCTGGTTGGCCTCGTCCTCGCCGTTCCACCAGCCTTGGCTGTCCTGCTTGGCGATCAGCGCGGCGCGAGCCTGCTCGATCGAGGTCTGCAGACGATCACCGACGCGCGTGCGCGTCGCGGTCGCGACGTGGCTCATAAGTCTGGGCCCCACTTTCCTGGCTGCGCCGCTCGGAAGTGGCGCAGCGCGGCATGGTAGCTATTCGTCATCTCGGGGAGCAAGCTTGAACTCGGGGAACCATCCCGGGGGATTCAGCGCTTGCGCAGGCTCAAGACGCTCTCCGCCGTCTCCAGCGCGCTGGGCTCACCCGGGAGCAGGGCGTCGACCCGCCAATCCGGGGAGGCGGGCTCAGCTCTTGAGCGCGTCGAAGAGCTCCTGGATCCGGCGGCGCAGCTCCTCGTGCTGAATCGGGTGCAGGCGCGTCTTGGCGAGCAGGGCCCGCGCCTGGCGCGCGTGCGCCAGCGCCTCGGCCTCGCGGTCCTGGTCGACGAGGAACTCGGCGAAGCCGAGGTGGTTCTCGACCCAGCCCGAGGCGAGCTGGAGCGCCTCCTCCCAGAGGGCCTCGATCTCGTCCTCCTCGCCCGCGAGCTCGGGCCCGATCGGCCAGGGCGGCGCCTTGGTGTAGAGGAGCGCCAGGAAGCGCAGCGGACCCGCGTGCTTGAAGGTGGGGTCGATCGCGCGCGCCCGCTCCGCGGCTTGCTCGAGCTCGCCGATCCGGTCGAGGTCGGGCAGGGTCTCGAACTCGAGCACGCGACCCAGCGCGATCGCGCGGTAGTAGTGCCCCTCGACCTGCTCGGCGTCGATTCGCACCGCCTGGTCGGCGTGCTTGAGGGCGCGCTTGGCGTAGCTGAGCTTGGTGCCGCTGCGAATGTCGGGGTGAATGTCGATCACGTCCAAGCAGGCCGCCGCGAGCTGCCAGCGCGTCTCGTAGCCGTCCTCCCGCTTCAGCTCGACCTCGAGGCGCTTGAGGCCGTCGGGCTCGCGCTCGACGGTCTCGCTCGCGCAGCCGCTCAGGAGCGGCAGGAGCAGCAGCCAGGACCAGAGCCGGCTCACTTGGAGCCTTCCTTGCCTTCGTAGCGAGCCACGAGGCCAGCCAGCGCCTCGCGCTGCGGCGGGGCGAAGCCCGTCGCTTGCAAGGTCTTGAGGATCTTGCGCCCCTCGTCGTCGCTCTTCATTCCGCCGAGCACCTCCCCCAAGCGCTTGCTCTCGGACTCAGGCACGTCCCTGAAGCTGACGACCGGCGCCGTCGGCAAGGGAGAGGAAGCATACAAGACACGGAAGACGCCTTTGAAGCGCTTCAGCTGCTGTAGCCCTTCCCAGGAGGTGTCGTCGACCAGGACGGCGTCGACGGGGTTGCCTTTGTAGGGCTTGCCCTGCTGCATGCGGCGCAAGGCGCTCAGGGCCCGGGTCGAGGACACGACCCGCACGCGGCCCCCAGGCAGGCCCGGGGCGGTCTCTCCCTCGGCCGTGACCACCTCCTTGACCTGCAGCTGGCCTCCGAACACGACGCGGCTGGCGAAGCGCGCGTCGTCGAGGTGGGCCGACCACACGCAGGCGCCCTCGCGGCTCGCCAGGTCGGCGAGGGTCTTCAGCTTGGACTTGGCCAGGACCAGCAGGTGGTAGCGGCCGGTGCCCTTGCCCCCGCGCTCGGCGTGGGCCACGACCCGCAGGCCGTGCTCGTCGCGCCAGCGCAGGTAGAGCGAGAGCGAGAGGATCCCGTGGCGCGGCATGCCCTGGCTCATCCAGTCCTTGGCCGCGCGCAGCTCGTTGAAGTAGACCGGGCGGACGCGGCGTCCGAGGCGCTCGCCGACGTAGGACCCGAAGGTCTGCATGATCGGCTCGGCGCGACGAGCGCTGCCGGGAGCGTTGGGGTAGCAGACGAGGAAGCGGTCGTCTTGCCCCTGCGCGGCGCACGTGAGCGCCAGGGCGGCCACCAACCACAGGCTGAACTGCGTGCTCTTACGCACTGACTCTCCCCCCAGAAGGCGCGCACTCTATCAGCCGCGCGGCGCCTTTCCTCGGCTCAGAGGGACGCGTCAGGCGCGAGCAGACTTCACTCCCCGCGCTCGATCTCGCCGGTCCAGGCGCGCGCGCGCTCGAGGTCCTCGGGCTCCAGCGGCCAGGGGCCGTAGCGAGCGCGCACGAAGAGGTCGGTCAGGCTCGCCAGGGGGCCCGATCCGCGCGTCACGCGGGCGCTGAACTCCCAGGGCGTCTCGGCCTCCTCGCGCGGGCGCCCGCGCTGGGCGTAGGCCGCCAGCGCCCTCAGATAGAGGCGGACGACCTCTCGGGCGGCCTCGCCGGGACCCTTGGCGCGGCCCTCGACCCGCTCGGCCTCGTCCGCGCCGAGGGCGAGCGCCGCCTCCCCCTCCTCCTCGCGCGTGCGCCCGCGCTCGCGCTCGAGCAGCAGCTCACGGAGGAAGCGCAACCCGCCGAAGGCCAGCAGTGCGCCCAGCGCCAGCAGGATTCCGTCGCGGAACAGGGCCTCGAGGGCGAAGCGGGCCGAGGCCTTGACCTCCGCGCGCGGCTCGACGGCGCGAGGCGCGCGGGGTGTCCCCGCCGAGGAGGCCCCGCTCGTCTGCTCTCCGCCCTGTTGATCGCCGGGCCCCGGTTGTCCGCCCTGCCGCCCGCCGGGGCCTTGCTGCCCGCCAGGGCCCTGCTGCCCGCCAGGGCCCTGATGTCCGCCGGGCTGCTGTCCGCCGGGCCGCTGACCGCCTTGCTGTCCGCCGGGCCGCTGCTGCCCGCCCGGCCCCGGCTCACCGCCAGGGTCCTGCTCGCCCCCCGTCGCGCTGGGGTCCTCCGCGCCCTGCCAGAGGCGATCGAAGGCTGAGCCCACCGGCGAGCCGCTGGGGGTGGCCCGCGGCGAGCGGCTGGGCGAGGGCCGCGGCGAGCGGCTGGGGCTGGGGCGCGGGGCGGGCGTGGGGCGCGGGCGGCTGGGCGAGGGGCTCGCGCTGGGGGTCGGGCGGGGCGAGTCGCTGGGCTCGGCGCTGGGGGTCGGGCGGGGCGAGTCGCTGGGCTCGACGCTGGGGGTCGGGCGAGGCGAGTCGCTGGGCTCGACGCTGGGCGTCGGCTCGGGGAAGCCGCTCGGCTCCACCTCGGGGCCGGCGTCGGGGCCGAGGTTGGGCGGCGGGTCCGGCGGGCCCTCGCGGCGCAGCGAGGCGCTGGCGGGGTCGAACACGACCCAGCCGCTCTCGCGGAAGGGGACCTCGACCCAGGCGTGGGCGTGCTTCTGGCGGACCACGTAGTAGCCGCCCCGGTTGGCCCACTCGCCGCCCGCGTAGCCGATCCCGATCCGGGCCGGGATCCCCTGGGCGCGCAGCAGGAGGGTCATGGCCGAGGCGAAGTGCTGGCAGTAGCCGCGCCGCTGCTCGAGGAAGGCCAGGGTCGGGTCGCGCCCCTCGGGGAGCTCGGGGGCCATGTCGTAGCGGAAGCCCGCCAGGAAGTTCATGGTGGCGCGGATCCGCCCCACCGGGTCCTCCCCGCGCTCGCGCAGGTCGCTGGCGATCCGCTGGAACTCGGGCTCTTCGAAGAGCGAGCTCGGCACGTCGAGGTAGCGCAGGTCGGGCGTCAGGGTCGCGTCGCGGCGCAGGCGCTGCTCGTCGGTCTGGACGAAGCGCGAGCGGAGGGAGTAGCGCAGCCGACCCTTGCCGGCCGCGGCGCGGCGCAGGCGCCCCTCGCCGTCGCGCGTCGCCTGGGGCAGGTCGAGGCGCTCCACGGGATAGAGCCCGAAGAGCGCCCGCCCGCCCGCCTCCCAGAGCACGATCTCCTGCTCGTAGACGCGCCCGAACTTCGTGTCGGACGAGAGCGCGATCTTGCCCTCGACGCCGACGAGGGTCTCCTCCGCCTCGGCCGCCGTCCACTCCTGCCCGTCGTAGCGGCTCAGCGCGCCGGCCGCCCAGTAGGGCTGGAAGAGGAGCGGGTCGGGCGGGGACCCGCGCGGGGTGCGCACGCGCACGAAGAGCGCCACCCGCTCGTCGGTCCCGCCGAGGTCCTGGAACTTGAGGTCGCGCGAGAAGCCGACCTTGGGCGGCCCCTCCTCGGGCGCGGCCGCGGCGCTCGCGGGCAGGCCGCCGGGGACCGGCGTGGCCCCGGTCCCGGGGATCTGGACGCCCTCGCCGGTCCCGCCGATCCGGCCCCCGGGTCCGCTGACGTCGACCCCGCGCGGGCGGTTGGCGCGCTGCCCCTGGAGCCACAGGATCCAGTCCTTGGCCGTGGTCGTCTCGGCCGGCGGCTTGGTGGCCGAGAAGGCGAGGAAGAGCAGCCCCAGCAGGGCCACGAAGGGGAAGGCCCCGCGCAGCCAGCCCAGGGCCGAGAGGCGCGAGCTGGCCTGCGGGAAGCGCTCGCCGGTCGCGCGCTGCCCCAGGGCCGCGCAGCAGAGCAGGCTCAGGCCCATGAAGCTCAGCGCGGCCAGGCCCGAGGGCCGGATCGCGAGCGCCAGGAGCAAGAGCGCCGCGTGGGCGGTCAGGTAGCCGACGAAGGCGACCTGGCTGCTGAGCACCAGCCCCGTGGGGGCCAGCAGGAGCAGCGCGTATTGCCAGCCCTGGAGCTGGCTGAGCGTGTTGGTGTCGTTCCAGACGAGGACCCCGACCATCCCGGCGGCGACCCAGCCGAGGGCCAGCAGCTCGCGCACGGGGGTCGGGGCGAAGTCGGGGAAGCGCGACCAGAACAGGCGCGCCGCGCCGGCGCAGGCGAAGAGCAGGGCCAGGGTCGGCCACAGGAGCTGGCGCTCGGGGCCGTCGGCGAAGGCCGCGTAGGCCTGGAGCACCGCCACGGCGGCCGAGAGCGGGGCGAGGAGGTAGGCCGCGTTCACGTGGCGACCTCCTCGCGCCGCCCGGGCTCCTGCTGCTTCTCCAGGTCCTGGGCGCGCTCGACCTCCAGGAAGGGGATCCCCAGCCGCCAGCACACGGCCGAGACCGGCTCCTCGCTCTCGCTCCGCTCGCCGGCCCACTGGTGCGCGAGCAGGCGCCGGTCGTCGACCACGAGCACCAGCGCGCGCACGCCGCGCCGCGACCAGCTCGCCCAGAGCTCGGTCAGCGTGTCGGGCTCGACCTCGTAGCGGTTGAAGAGCAGGACCACGCAGGAGCCCGCCGGCACGCGCGCGCCGCCGCGGCGGAGCAGGGTCTCGAAGTCGACCTCACCCTGGGGCTGGAGCCGCGCCAGGGTGTCGAGGATCTGAAAGCGCTGGCGCGCGCCGCCCTTGGGCGGGAGCCAGTGCGGGGTGCCGTCGTCGCCGACCAGGCCGCAGCTGTGGCCGCGCTCGAGCGCGAAGTGCGCCACGGCCGCCGCCAGCCGGATCGCGATCTCGACGTTGGAGCCGCGGCCCACGCCGCGCAGGCTGCCGCGGTCGAGGTCGAGGAAGATCACAACCTCGCTCCGGCTGGGCGCCTCGAGCTCCATCACGACCAGCCGGTCGAGGCGCGCGCTGGCGCGCCAGTGGATCCGGCTGGCGCGCTCGCCCGCGCGCAGCTCGCGCAGGCCGAGCAGCTGCGTCCCCTGTCCGGCGTGGGGCTGGGACCCCTCGCCGCGGAAGGCGCGCTCCAGCTCGCTCGCCAGGCCCAGGGTCTGGAGCGAGAGCGGCAGCGGGTAGACGACGACCTCGTCCATGAGCGGGACCGTGCGCGAGAGGCGGAACAGGCCGAAGGGGTCCTGCACGGTCAGCTCGACGGGCCCGAGCGAGAACAGCCCGCGCCCGCGCGCGCAGGGGCGCTCGAAGGTCAGGACTACCGCCTGCCCGCGCTCCAGCCGCCCCACGGCGTCGGCGCGCTCGAAGAGGGCGTCGGCCACGAAGCGGTCCAGGAGCTCGACCCGCAGCGCGGGCAGGGGCCCCGTCTGGCGCAGGGTCAACGTGACCCGGATCCACTCGTCCTCGCTCGCCTGCGCGGGGGCGCTGCGTGAGACCTCGAGGCCGGCCAGCGAGATCCGCGCCCACAGCCAGGCCAGGCCGAGCGAGCAGCCGAGGGCCTCGGCCAGGGCGGTCAGCTGCGGGTTACGGAACAGGACGCCGAGGGCGGCGGTGAAGATCGTGGTCGCCAGGACCAGGCCCAGCCGCCACGGGCGCCCTGGATCCGGCTCCTGCGTCACGAGACGGGCTTGCCGATCCGCTTTCCGCTCGCGGGCGCCCCGTCGCTGACGGGCACCTCGATCCGGCCCAGCAGCTCGTCCACGACGTCCTCGCCGGCGATCCCGCGCAGGGCGGCCTGCGGCTTGACGATCACGCGGTGCCCGAGCACGCGCGGGGCGAGGGCCTTGACGTGGTCGGGCGCGACGAAGCGCTCGCCCTCGAGCAGGGCCCAGGCCTGGCTGGCGCGCAGCAGGGCCAGGGTCCCGCGCGGGCTGGCGCCGAGGGCCACCTCGGCGTGCTCGCGCGTCGCGCGCACCAGGCGCACGGCGTATTCCTTGACCGCCTCCTCGAGGTGGATCGCGCTCGCGGCCGCGCGCAGCTCCTCGACCTGCGCGGGCTCCACGACCGGGCCCAGCTTGGTCAGCGGGTGCCCCTCGCGCTGGCGGTCGAAGATCGCCACCTCGTCGGCCTCGCTCGGGTAGCCCATTTGAATCCGCAGCAGGAAGCGGTCGAGCTGGGTCTCGGGCAGCTCGAAGGTGCCGACCTGCTCGACGGGGTTCTGGGTCGCGATCACGCAGAACACCGCGGGCAGCGGGCGGGTCACGCCGTCGACGGTGACCTGGCGCTCCTCCATGCACTCCAGCAACGCCGACTGGGTGCGCGGGGTGGCGCGGTTGACCTCGTCGGCCAGGAGCACGTTGGTGAACACCGGCCCGGCCTGGAACTCGAAGGCGTTGGCCTGCTGGTTGTAGATCGAGCTCCCGGTCAGATCGAGGGGGAGCAGGTCGGGCGTGAACTGGATCCGGCGGAAGTCGCCGTGGATCGAGCGCGCCAGGGCGCGGGCCAGGGTCGTCTTGCCGACCCCGGGCACGTCTTCGATCAGCAGGTGGCCGCGACAGAGCAGGGGCACGAGCGCGAGGCGCACCACCTCGGGCTTGCCGACGATCACGCGGCTGAGGTTTCGCTCCAGCTCGGCCAGTGCTTCCATGGCGCTAGGTTACTGGCTAGCGGCGCTCCTCGGCGTCCGAGGGGGGGCGCCCGGGTCGGATCACTTCTGGCCGAAGCGCAGCACCCCCGCTTGCTTGGTCAGGTGCTCCTCCAGGCGCTCGATCTGCTGACCCGCGGCGGTGTCGCGCAAGCTCCGCGCGCGCTTGAAGCCGGCCGCCAAGGCCCCGGTCAGGCGGCGGTTGTTCTGGCGGCAGCCAGCGCAGGTCAAGGAGACGCTCGGGACGGGCTCGGCCTCTTCGTCCTCGAACCCGAAGCTCCCGCCGCCGCCGCCGCACCTGGCGCAAGGCTGGAGGGCCAGGGCCAGCTCGAGGAGCTTGCGCTGCAGCCGGGCCGCGGTGAGCTCCGCCACGAAGCTGCGGTCGCGCTTGAGGTTGCGGCGTTGCTCGAGGGCCCGTCGGCCGAGGGGGCTGCCCTTGAAGGCTTCGCTGACGTGATCGAGCAGCTCGATCGCGGCCACGGGCAGCTCGGGCTCGACCAGCGCCAGCAGGCGCTCTCCGTTCAGGCGCAGTCGTCGCGCGAGCTCCTTGGCCTCCGTCCGCTCGGCCTGCGAGCCCGACGCCTCGAGCCGGGCAGCTCCGCGCAGCGCCTTGCCGCAGCGGCCCTTCTCGCGCGCCTCCTCGGCGAGGCGCTGGACTCGCTCCTGCTTCGCCCCCAGCCCGAGGCCAGGCGCGTCGCGGAGCGCTCGAACCAGGGCGGCGCGGAAGCCCGGCTTGCGCGGGTCGCCGGCGTAGAGCTGCTCCCCGTCGCCGGCGAACACGCGGGCCCGGTCGGCGCGGAGGCTGCGCCCGTCGACCGTGATCGACTCGTAGACCGCGGCCTGCGGCAGCTCGAAGCCCTCGGCGCGGGTCGCGACCCCGACCGCGAGCCCGGGCCCGCTGGGGAGCGCGCTGAGCAGCTCGCGCGCAGCCGCCCCCTCTTCGCTGCCCTTGGCCCAAGCGAAGAGCACGACGACGCGCTGGACGCCGGCGCCCAGCTCGGGGCCCGCGCGGTGCCCTTCGCACCGGATCTGATCGACGCGGGGCCCGTCGTCGGCGCGGGCCGCGGAGCTCGCGCTCCAGCAGGCGAAGAGGGCCAGGGCGAGGGCGGCGGACGGGGTCTGGTTCGTCATGAGGGTCTCCGGTGCGGTGTCACAGGAGTGCACGCGGGATCACCCGTTCTGGTTCCATCGCCTTTCCGCGCCAGGCGGATATCGTGGAGGCGTGAGCCCCGGCGCGCTGAGCAACGAAGAGATCGCCAAGCACCTGCGCGAGGCGAGCGACCTGCTCGCGCTGCAGGAGGCGAACCCCTTCCGGGTCGACGCCTACCGCCACGCCGCGGAGACCGTGAGCGGCCTCCGGCTGCCGCTCGAGACGATCTACCGCGAGGAGGGCTTCGACGGCCTGGTCGCGCTGCCCACGATCGGCAAGGGGATCGCCGCCGCGATCGCCGAAATGCTCACCCGCCGCCGCTGGCTCTTCCTCGAGCGCCTGCGCGGCTCGGAGGACCCCGTCGAGGTGCTCCAGCGCGTCCCCGGCGTCGGGCCGGCCCTCGCGCAGCGCTTCCACGAGGAGCTGGGGATCGACGACCTCGACGAGCTCGAGCACGCGCTCGCCGAGGGCGAGGTCGAGGCCCTCAGCGGCGTGGGCGAGCACATGGCCGCCAACTTCCGCGCCGCCCTGGAGGGGATCCACGCCCAGCCCCGCGGGCGCGAGGCGACCCACGGCCCCGAGCCCTGCGTGGGCGTGCTCCTCGGCGTCGACGCCGAGTACCGGCGCAAGGCCGCGGCCGACGAGCTGCCCAAGATCGCGCCCGAGCGCCACAACCCCGCGGGCGAGCGCTGGCTCCCCGTGCTCCACGCCCACCGCGGCGAGTGGCACTTCACGGCGCTGTTCAGCAACACCGCCCGCGCGCACCGGCTCGGCAAGACCCGCGACTGGGTGGTCCTCTACTGGTACGACGACGAGCACGACGAGGGCCAGCACACTGTCGTGACCGAGACCCGCCCCGGGATCCTCGAGGGCCGCCGCGTCGTGCGCGGGCGCGAGTCGTCCTGCGTCGAGCACTACACCCGCGCCGAGGCGGAGTAGGCAGGGCGGTGAGCGCCTCGAGTCAGCCTCTGAAGTGGGTCTTCAACTTCCTGACCCGCGCAAACCTGCGCTGCGAGGACATCGGCCGAGAGTTTCACGACCTCCTCACCAGGAGCTTGCCCGAGGCTGCTCCGAGCACCTTCGCGGGTGGCGACGAGCGGGCGCGCCAGGCGGAGCCAGAGAAGTCAGCGAGCTCCGCCGCTGCGATTCGCTTCTCCAGGTCGGGCGTCAGCCCGCCAAACTTCTGACGAAGCTGGCGGAGAAGAACCCGGCGTTCGCCTTCGAGAATTCCTTCCACTCGTAGCTGTTCGGCAGCGGTCACGGCGCTCTCCAGTGCGTCTTGGGGCAGCGCGGATACAACGAGGCTAGCTGCGTGACGGCCGAACGCCAGCCGCCAGAGTCCTCGAGCGGCCCCAGGGTAGGGGCCCAGGCATCACCGGATCAAGGAGCCTGCGTGAGTGACCTGCGATCACGCTCACTGGAACGCTCTGCAAACAGTCGCGGACGGCAGGCAGAAGCTGCGGAGTTGGCCCAGCGCGTTCGCATGGGCGAGCTCTCCACGGGTGACGTGGAGTTGGCGTTCCATTGCCGCAGCGAGGTGGCTCGCCTGGTGCTGAGTCGCGACTTCGAGCCTCCGCTCCCACTCCCCGAGTGGGTGTATGGGCTGAAGGCCTGGCTGAAGGCCTTGGCTCGAGCCGCCTTGGCAGGCGCTTCCCATTTGGCAGACGTGGCGACCCGGAGACGGGACGCTCCCTGACCTGACGAGGGCCCTGTCGCTTTGGGTCCACGAAGGGGGAGACGCTGCTCTCTTGGCGGCGCAGGCTGCTGCGCCAGTGGCGGCAGAGACGCTCGAGCGAGAGATCGACGCCGGGAGTGGTCTTGAATCGCGCCTGGACTTCGTGAGGCGTGGGCTGTGGGCAGGGAGCGCGATCTGCACCGCTAGCCTGGCTGTTGGGTATCCACGTGTCGGGTCATACGTCGTAGAGGTGGCCCGTGCCGCCGCCTTGGCTCTGTCTGAGGAGAGGGTCATTTACCGAGCCGTAGAGCGTTTCGCGCGGGGGCGGTCCGGAGGTGTAGAGCGTCCCTTGAGCACGGAGGGGCGCTCGATCAACGAGGAGGCGCTGGAGACTGTTCACGAGGCAATGAGGCAAGCGGTTGCTGCATTCGCTTTGCGGCGACGCTAGGGCCTAGGGCCTAGTTCCCCAATCCGCCCAGGGCGCGCTCGGCGTCGGCGCGCATGGGGTGGCCCTGCGGCGCGTTGGTCAGGAAGGCCTGCAGGGCCTCTTTGGCCTTGGCGCGCTGGCCGAGCTTGGCCAGGGCCAGCCCGCGCAGGCCGTGGGCCTCGAGCTGCTGGCGGCGCTTCAGGCACTGGTCGAGGTCTGCGACCGCGCCCTGGAAGTTGCCCGCGCGGAAGCGGGTGTAGCCGCGCCCGTAGTAGGCCAGCGCCAGCTCGGGGTCGAGCTCGAGGGCCTTGCTGAAGCTCAGCTCGGCCTTGTCGTCGCGGCCGAGCTGGCCCTCGGCGTTGCCGCGGTTGGCCCAGAAGGCGGCGATCTCGGGGCGCGACTTGGTCGCCTCGATCGCGTCCAGGAGCGCGCCGCCCACGTCGCCCATTTCGCGGCGGAGGGCCCCGCGGGCGTCGAACCAGATCGCGCGGCGCCGACACTCGATCGCGCGGTCGTAGTCCTGGAGCGCCCCCTTGGGGTCGCCCGTCTGGCGGCGCAGGTTGGCGCGGCGGGCGAAGGCCATGCCGCGCTCGGGGCGGAGCTCGGCGGCCTTGCTCAGGTCGCGGATCGCGCCCGGGACGTCGCGGGCCTTGACCCGCAGCGCGGCGCGCGCGATCCACACCATGTAGAGGCTCGGGTCGAGCTCGAGGGCCTGGTCGTAGTCCGCGCGGGCGCGCTTCAGCTCGCCGGCCTGGCTGAGGATCCCCGCGCGGTTGGCCCACACCTTGGCCAGCTTGGGCGCCAGCTCGACGGCCCGGTCGAGGTCGGCGATCGCCTCGCGCAGGCGACCCTGGTCGGCCTTGAGCTGACCGCGCGAAGACCAGGCCGCCGCCAGGTTAGGGTCGAGCTCGAGCGCCTTGTCGAGCAGGCGCAGCCCCTCGGCGAGGTCGCCCTGGTCGCGGCGCAGGATCCCCAGGTTGGCCAGCACGCGCGGGTCGTCAGGGCGCTCGCGCAGGGCCGCCTCCAGGGCCGCCGCTTGCTCCTCGTCGCCGCCGCGCTTGGTCCGCAGGGCGGCCTCGCCTTTGCCGGCGCGCGCGGCGCGTACCTTGGCGAGCAGCTCCTTGACTTGCTGCAGCTCGGGGCGCGCGAGGGCGACGCCGTTGAGGTCCTGCTCGGCGCCTGCGAGGTCTCCGACCTCGAGCCGGAACTGGCCGCGGAGCCAGCGCGCGTCGATATCCCCCGGCGCCAGGCGCAGGGTCTGGTCCAGGTCCGCCAGGGCGCCCTCGGCGTCGCGCTGCTCGAAGCGGAGCAGGGCCCGCGCGCGGTAGGCCAGGGGCAGGCGCGCGCCGCCGCGCAGCAGCTCGCCCAGCAGGCGCTGGGCCTCGGGCCCGCGGCCGGCCTGGACCAGGGCCAGCGCCCGCTCGGCCTGGAGCTCGGCGTCGCCGGGGCGGACCTCGAGGGCGCGCTCGATCGCGTTCAGGGCCTCGCCGTGGCGCTGGAGCGCGCGGAGGGTGGTGGTCAGCACGCGCCAGCCAGAGACCTGGCGCGGCTGGAGCTCGACCGCCCGCTGCGCGGCCGCGAGCCCCTCGGCCGGCGGCACGAGCTGCGCGAACACGGTCAGCAGGCGCGCGTCGCGGCAGCCCTCGACGCCGCCCTGGAGCCGGAGCGCCTCGCGCATGTCGGCGGCCGCGCCCGCGACGTCGCCCAGCGCGCGGCGCGCCATGGCGCGCCCCTCGTAGAGCCCGAAGTGCTCTGATCCGCCCAGCTCGATCGCCTTGTCGAAGTCGGCCTTGGAGCGCTCGTGCTCGCCGACCCGCCCGTGCATGCCGCCCCGGTTGGCGTAGCCCTTCCACGAGTCGGGGGCCAGCGCGATCACTTGGGTCGCGTCGCGCAGGGCCTCCTCCATGCGGCCCATGCGCGCCAGGACCTCGGCCCGCCCGTTGACGACCGCGAGCTTGGTCCGCTCGTCCTCGGCCAGGCGCACGGCCTGGTCGTAGTCGCGCAGCGCGCCCTCGAGCTGACCCTGCTCCATGCGCTGCTGGCCGCGGCGCGCCAGGTCCGCGACGGAGCCCTCGGCGACCTCGACCGTGGCCGTGGCCAGCCCCATGGCCGCGCCCATGGCGTGGCTGAAGGCCGAGTCCGGCCCGAAGCGGCTGCGGGCCTGCTCGACCAGGCGCAGCCCCTGGGCGCCGCCCACGCGCAGCAGGGCTCGCCCGGCGGGGATCGCGCGGCGTCCGTCGTGCTCGGCGTGGAGGTAGCGCTGGAGCGCCTCGGTCGCGCCCTGCTCGATCCCGATCCAGCCCAGGGCCTCGCAGATCGCCCCCGCCAGCTGCAGGCGCAGGGGCGAGACGCTGCGGCCGATCCGCTCGCCGAGGACCGTGCCGAAGTCGACCGTGTTGCGCCCCGGGCGGAGGCCCGCGCCGCTGCGGAGCACGAAGCGCTTGCCCGCCGCGGCCAGGACCCGCTGGTCGTCGGGCTCGAGGGGCTGCTCCGGCTTGCGGTCCAGGTAGCGCTCGACGGCCTGGGAGAGGCCCTCGAGCGGCTGCTGGCCCGCGGCGGCCTCGGCGGCGTCGGGCAGGCGGACGCTCAGGAAGGACTCGCGGATCACGTCCTTGACCTCGCGCGTCACCCGCTCGAGGTGCTCCACGAGCAGGTCGACCACCGGCTGCTCGGGGTAGCGGACCAGCGAGAGCAGCAGGTCGTCGGGGAGCTGTGGGCCCTTGGCGGCGGCCTCCAGCGCGCCGCGCACCTCCTCGACCCGCGCGCTGGCCGCGGCGGCGCGGGCGTCGTTCATTGCGCGCAGGGCCTGCTCCGCGCCCTCCCGGTCGACCCCCAGCTCGGCCGCGCCCTCGTAGACCTGCTGGGCGAGGACCCACTGCTCGGCGGCCTGGGCGGCGCGCCCCAGGGCCAAGGCCGCGTCGTGGCGCTGCTGGCGCGCCTCGGCGCTCTCGGGGTCGAGGTCGAGCCAGCGCTGGGCGGCGACGACCAGCTCCAGCGCGGACATCAGCCGCTGCTGACGGCGCTCGACCTTGGCGCTGGGCGCGAGCTCGTCTTCGCCCCCGGAGAGCGCGGCGAGCTGGGTCTGCGCGGCCTGGGTCGCGGCGCGCGCCTCCCCCGCCAGGCCGCTCTTGACCCGCGCCTCGCCGCGGCTCTCGGCCAGTCGCTCTTTGGCGGCAAGCTCGGCCTGGGTCCGCGCGTAGTGGACGAAGGCCACCATGCCGACCAGGTAGACCACGACGCCCACGGACACGAGCGCGATCACGGCCGCGCGGTTGCGGCGGCCCCAGCGGCGGAGCCGCTCGCCGGTCGAGGGCGGGCGAGCCTTGATCGGGCGATCGTCGAGGTAGAGCTCGAGGTCGTCGGCCAGGGCCTTGGCCGTGGCGTAGCGCTCGTGGGGCTCCTTCTCGAGGCACTTGAGCGTGATCGTCTCCAGGTCGAGGTCGACCTCGGGGCGCAGCCGGCTGGGGCGCTGCGGGATCCGCGTCACCAGCGCCGCGAGCTGCTCGTGGGCCGAGCCCGTGAAGGGGGGCTGCCCCGTGAGCAGCTCGTAGAGCGTGGCGCCGAGCGAGTAGATATCGCTCTTGCGGTCGATCAGCTCGGGCACGCCCTCGGCCTGCTCGGGGCTCATGTAGGCCGGCGTGCCCATCAGCTGGCCGGTCTTGGTCAGGCCGCTGTTGTCGTCGTCGCGGGCCAGGCCGAAGTCGGTCAGGACCGGGCGCCCGTCGGGGGCCACCAGCACGTTGGCGGGCTTGATATCGCGGTGCAGCACCCCGTGCGCGTGCGAGTAGGCCAGGGCGTCGGCCAGGCGCGCCAGGACGCGGGCGGCCTCTTGGCAGGGGAGGGGGCCCTGGCGGACCTTGTCCTTGAGCGTCGGCCCCTCGACCAGCTCCATGGCGAAGAACATGCCCCACTCGTTCTCGCCGACCTCGAGGATCCGGACGATATTCGGGTGGTCGAGGCTGGCGGTCGAGCGGGCCTCGATCTCGAAGCGACGTCGCTCCTCGGAGCCCGCCGCGGCGCCGGCCTTGAGCAGCTTGAGCGCGACCCGCCGCTGCAGGCCGACGTGCTCGGCGACATAGACCACGCCCATGCCGCCCCGGGCCAGCTCGCGCTCGATCCGATAGGGGCCGAGCATGTCGCCCTGCTCGGGGGCGCCGCGGCGCGCCGGGCGCGGGACTCCGCCGGGCGGGGTCCCGTAAGGCGGCGCGTGGTGGGCGCCCGAGCCAGGGGGCGCGGGGTGCACGCCCGAGGTCGCGACCGGGTAGCCGCCAGCTGGGAGCGCGTGGGCGCCCGAGGAGCCCGGCGGGTAGCCGCCCTGGAAGGGGGCGGGGTGCGCTCCCGAGCCGGGCGGCGCGGCGTAGGCCCCAGAGCTCCGGGCGAGGGAGTGGGCGCCCGAGCCGAGGCCGGCGCCGCCGGGGCCGTAGGTGTCGCCGTAGCCCGTGTCTGCGTAACCCGGCGTCGAGGCCGCCAGGTCGCCGCCGCCGGGCCCGTAGGTGTCGCCGTAGCCCGGGGTCGAGGCGGCCACGTCCGGAACGCCGCCAGGCCCGAAGCGAATCGTGCCGGCCAGGTCTTCGAGGTCCCCCTGAGGAGCAGGGGGGCCCTGGGCCCCGAGCTCCGCGCCGGGGCCGAAGGTGTCCGCGTAGCCAGCGGCCTCCCCGCCCGCCATTCCGGTGCGCGGGCCGAAGGTGTCCGCGTAGCCCTGAAGCCCGCCTGAGTTGGCCGCGGCCAGCTCGTCGGGGCCCGAGGTCTCGGCGTAGGCGGCCATTTCGGGGCTCGTGTGCGCGGGCGGGCGCGGGGGCGGCGCGGGCCGGTTGAGGACCAGCGTCTCCTCGCCGTCGACGGGCTCGCTCTCGCCGGCGTGCGTCGCTCCGGGGTCGGGGCCCAGCTGGTGCTGGCTGACCTCCGCTGAGCCCGCGAAGGTCGCGTCGGGGTCGACCTCGGCGGCTGGCTCAGGGGCTGGATCGGGAGCCGCCGCGCTCTCGCCGAGGTCGACCCGCGTCTCGTTCTCCGGGACGGGCGCGTCGCCCGCGAGCGAGGTCGTCGGGGCCCGCGTCTCGTCGGGGTCGCCTTCGTCGGCCCGCGAGAGGTCGAGGCTGAACTCGCCCTGCGTGGCCAGGTCGTCGATCAGGCGGTCCCGCTCGTCCTCGGCCGAGGGCCGGGGCGCAGGCTGCGGCTTGGAGACCGCAGACTTGGCGGCCGCGACGTCCTTGCTGAAGTCGAAGCGGAAGGAGCCCTGGCTGGCGGCCAGGTCGTCGATCGAGCGCTCGAGCTCGTCGCCCGCGGGCGGGGCCGGCTGCTTGGGCTGCCCGCCGCTGAGGTCGATCACCATGTCCCCGTCGCGGAGGGCGTCGATCGAGCGCTCGAGGTCGTCGTCCATGGAGTTGGCGAGGGCGTCGGCGGAGGCGCCGCCCCCCGAGCCGCCGACCAGGCGCGCCAGGATCGCGTAGTGGGCGGGCTCGACGTGGCTCGCCAGC
>MDTG01273393.1_pt1 | contig 29050 bp, 19 predicted proteins | sample 811421 | NCBI WGS metagenome assembly MDTG01 (sample SAMN05326645, study PRJNA326480) | marine metagenome | isolation source: seawater | place: Pacific Ocean: South East | collected 2011 | reverse complement strand
TCCGGCAGCGACCCCGGCGGCTGGGCGGCGCCGCTCGCGGGCTTGACCGCCTGAAGCATCGTCTCGCTGATGCGCCCGACCGCCGCATAGGGCCCCGACGAGTCCGAGCGCCCGCGCCCGCCCATGAGCGGCTCGATCTCGGCGCGCTCGCACTCGAGCGAGTGGTCCGAGGCGATGTCGATGATGAGGAAGCCGAGGTCGCTCTCGACCAGGCGGCGAAAGACCTTCCGGGCGCCGACCTCGAGGTGGGGCACCGAGCCGTCCGGGCCCGCCCAGCCGAAGCGCCCGGCCGCCTCGTCCAGCTCCGCCTTCGAGGAGAAGACCGGGAGCGCCTGCTGGCCGCTGCTGTTCACGAGCGTGCGGAAGTCGTCGCTCCCCGGCGTCCAGGTCGCCACGAAGAGCGTCCGCTGCGAGAGGGCGACGAGGGCGTCGACCTTGGCCTGGCCGCCTGCCGCGGCGTCCGAGAGCAGTCGACGAAACGCCTCCGTGGCGCGATCCGTGGGCGCATCCCCCATATCGACGGACAGCATCCCGCGCCCCCCCGCCGAGGCGGCAACTTCGAGGCATCGGACGCTTGACAGCCGGATCGGCTGGGCTAGTCTCGCCATCCCTTTTCGAGGGAACGCCCAGATAGCTCAGTTGGTAGAGCAGCGGATTGAAAATCCGCGTGTCGTTGGTTCGATTCCGACTCTGGGCACCGCACCGGCCCCGCTTCTCGCGGGGCTTTTTCGTTCCGTCGCCCTCTTCGCGCGTCCCATGCGTCCCACCGGGGACCATGGGTTTGCTACCCATGTGCTACCGCTTGGGCCCGCCGCTCAGGGCTCCTCCACGTCGGCGCGGGCAGCGAGCTGGTCCTCCAGCTCCTTGAGGGTCACGCCCTGCGCGTCGCGCCAGGCTTCGCGCCCGTTGTAGGCACCTCCGGCGAGAATCGCCGCAGCGGCCGACGGGCTGCTGAACAGCACGTCGCGAACGAAGCGAATGGTGTCGCCCTCCTCGACGATGGCGCCCTCGCCAATCAGGTCCAGCCGAAGAGCGAGATACCCCTTGCCGAGTGAGCTTCGGATCTGGGCATCGCCACGTGAGCCTTCGAACACAACGAAGCCTTCGTCGGTCGATGCGCCACGTGCGCTGATGGGACGCTTGGATTGGGTGAAGAAGAGCGGACGGCCGCTGAGCGGAGAGTCCGCCTCGATCGCGGGCTGGGGGCGGGCCGAGACGGGCTGGAGGGCGTTGAACCCGAGGGAGCCGAGCAGAACGGTGAGGGGTCCGAGGAACTCCTCCATGGCGTCGCGCTCCGAGCGCGGCAGGGAGGGGACGGAGGGCGCGTTTCCGTTCTCGAGCTCCAAGCTGCACCGCCGGACGGGCTCCTGCGCGACCTTCGCCACGGGATGGCCGTGTGGGCGATCGACGGCCGCCCGGCCGTCCGCTGCCTCGCGCGCTTCGCGCTCTGGCAGCTGTGCCGGCTCGGCCTCCTGCTGGCCGACCACGCGCGTGGCGAAGCGAACATCTTCGCGCACGGGCTCGACTCCGAGCACATCGACCTTGCCGCCGAACTCGAGATGCGATCACTCCTCGCGCTGGCGGAGAAGGGGGAGGTGTCCGCCCGCGAGCTCTCGCCGGACCTCTTCTTCGCGGCGGCGTCGATGACACTCGACGGCTTCGCGCAACCCGCCCGGGACGCCCTGAGCGCTGTCGAGCGAGACCTCAGACAGGGAGAAGCGCGAGTCGTCCACCGGCTGCGTCAGCTGGATCGTCGCGACGCGCTCCTGCTCATGCACCAGGCGGGCATGTACCGGGGACCGCGCGTCTCCTTGGAGCGGTTCATGGCGCAGCACGCCATCGCCTTCGGGGACTCCAATCCTGAGCGGGAGTACACCCGCCGCTCGCGCCTCCTCGCGAGCCCTCCGCCGCCCACGCGCGCGCTTCAAGGAAGCGTCGCCCTGATCGACCTCATTCACGGAGACCTCGAGTCATGAACAACACATGGGACATGGTCGCGGCGCAGCTGCACTTCCTGCCTCGCGGCCAATTCGTCCGCGTCGAGAAGCGGTGCGTGACGCACCCGCTCGACGCTGGATTCCGCAAGACCCTCGGGCTGCCTCGCGGCCAGCGGGCCGATTTCCGTCTGGAGCTGGCCAACTGCGTCGGCCTGCACGTCCAAGACTTCGGCTCGCACTACGAGGCGCACCTCGACCAGGTCGATCCGGCCTGCGACGTCGCGGAGCACCTCCGCCGTGACGCGCCCGGTACCTACGTGCTCGGCGCGGTCGGGCTGGGAGCCCTCATCGGCCTCGCCATCGGCCAGAGCAAGGAGGCCGCGCTGGCCGGCTCCGTCCTCGGCGGCCTACTGGGCCTGGGCACGGCCGCTCGCGACGACGCCTGAGTCGATGCGGAGAGCTGGCAACCTTCAGCAGAAGAACGTCGCGACCCGAGTGAAGCCGCCGCGAAGAACGGCCCCTCTCCTGGGCCCTCGCTCGCGTGATCGCGCGGACGCCGGTGCCCCCTTCGAGGGGGGCACCGTTGCGACGTCGACTGCGCCACTGCGCGTTCGATGACCCAGTCTCGATCGACCTGGCTGTGGCTCTAGCTCCCGGTGCGACCGATGGGCAGCGCGATCACGTTGTCTTCCCCGTGGTCGGGCCCGTCGATCGGCGGGAGCTTCGCGACGGCGGCCTTCCTCGCGGCATCGTCCAGGTGCCCGTACACCTGCTCGACCATCCGCGACGTGGTGTGACCGAGCAGCCGCGCGACGATCATCGAGTCGACCCCCTCCTGCTTGAGCCATGACGCGAGGGTGCGACGGAGGTCGTTGGGGCTGACGCGCGGAATCCCGAGCCGGTCGCACGCGGCGGCGAGGTCACGCCGGACGTTCTTCCAGTGGCTCAGCACCCGGTCGCGGCGCTCCTCTTCGGGGACCGACCCGAGCGCCTCTGCGAGCGCCGGGCTCATCGGGACCCAACGGTCGCTGGCGCGCGTCTTCGTCCCGCGCACGCGAACCCGGCGCGCTTCCAGGTCCACGTGCTCCCAGCGAAGACGCCGCAGCTCGCTCAAGCGTGCACCCGTGAAGACCGCCACGGTCACCCAGAACCGCCGATCCTCGGGCAGCGCGTCCCGCAGCGCGCGGAACTCCGCCCGCGTCAGGAAACGGTCCTTGGGCACGTACTTCGCGGAGAGCTTCGGGATGACGGCGCCCGTGTCCCGGTGGAACGTGCCGCTGGTCCGCGCCAGCTTGAGCGCTTGGCGAAGGGTCCCCAGCTCCTTCACGATCGTATGGTTGGAGGCCCCCTCGGCCTGCCGCGTCGACACGAACTCCAGCACGTCGTTCCGCGCCAGCTCGCGCAGCCGGGGGTTCCCGAGCACCCGGCGCAGGTGGCCCGACTTCTGCCGATACATCTGCACGGTCGCCTTCGAGAGCCTCGCTTCGGCCTCTCGAAGGTGCCGCATCAGCGCGTCTTCGAGGCGTTCCGTGGCCTGGTCCTCGGTTGCACGAGCCGGATCGAAGGCGTCTCGTTCGAGGCGCTGGAGCTTCCGGCGCGCGACCCTCTTGTCCGTCGTGCGGAGCGATCGGGTGATGCGCTTGCCGGCTGGGTCGTAGAACCAGCCGTACCAGTTCTTGCTGTTTCCCTTGCGGTACATCCGTGACATGGGTCTCTCGTCCTTTCGTGTAGGTAGCGCAGCACTGCGCTCTTGGAGACCCGCCTCATTCGGTCTCCGATGGTCGTGACGGGAAGCTCTTCGGCCAGCAGTCGATGGGCGGCGGACTTCGAGATACCGAGCAGCTCGCGCAGGTCGGCGGCGCTCAGGAACGCCGGGAAGGGCTCGAGAGCCCTCTCCAGGTCGCGCCACAGCTGGTCTCGCCGGCCCACACAAGGCCAGTAGCGGATACTCCCCGGTGCACTTCGCGCGCTCGGCGCGAAACGGGCCTCTGCGGCGCCCCTCGAAGAGAGGTCGCCCCGGCGCCCATCGAGTTGGAATCGCTGCCGTTTCGGCCAGACGGATACCCTTCGAAGAGGCGGCCCGATTTTTTTTCGAGGCGCGAGTTCCCCCGCGGTATCCGCTGGCCTGAGTGGGCTCGGTATCCCCCCGGGCTCCGGAGCCTACCGAGCCGTATCGAGGGGGCTCAGAGGATGGTTCGAAGGCGGCCGGTCCTTCGGCCTCCGGAGCCTACTGAGGGGTGTCGAGGGGACTCAGAGGATGGTTCGAAGGTGGCCGGTCCGGTCGCACCCGATACTGCAGGATCAGGGACACCCCGTTCTGCCCGACGCTCAGGTCCCAGGAGCGCCCCTCGACGTCCTGGACGTGCCAGGTCCGCACCCAGCTTGCCCAACCGCCGCCCCCGTCGCGCCACGGGCCGCGCCGCCGCATGATCTCCCAAGCGAGGTTGGTCCCGGCACGCTCCGCGAGGCCGGTGTGTGCGTAGGGCAGGGCAAGCCGCGCCTCACGCACGGTATCCCCGTCGAAGACGTAGACGATCTTCGCGCCGCGGTGATCCGCGACGTGCCTGGGCGTCGGCAGATCGTAGCCGATGCATTCGAAGGCCCCATCGTCGCGCCGCTGCCAACGGAGGTTCGCCCGGCGGCAGGCGGCGGCGATCTGCCGACGCTGACCGCCCGCGACCGGGAGCCCCGCCAGCCCCCCGTCCCAGACCGTCACGACCCGTTCGTCCTGCCGGAAGAGTCGCGCGATGTGCGCCCGGCGTCGCATCCGCTCCAGCGCTCGGGCCGTACCCGTCGGCTCCACCATCCGCGCGCCGTCGACCACCAGCGTGTAGGGAGCCACGCTCTCGAGCAGGCCATCGGCGACCTCCTGGAGGGGAATCTCGGCCACCCCCTGTCGATCCGTGCGCCCGGAGACGGATACCGTCGCGCCCGCCTCCGAGGCACCCTGTAGCTCGACCGAGACGTGCGCGACTGGCGACCAGGGGCAGTCCTCCGAGGCGCAGCTGCGGGACGCGACTCGGATGCGGAGCGGAGGCGCCGCCCCCTCCCCGGTGCTGACCTCGCCCCTCAACTCCGGGGTACCGCCGACTCCTGCCAGCTCGGCGCGCATGCGGCCGACCAGCTGGCGGAGGGCCTCATCCGCGCCGCGGATCCGTGTCCCGTTGACGTGGAGCGACCCCACGCGTCGAAGCTCCGCGTCCCCGAGACGCACGACACCCCGCTCGTCCGTGACCCGCGAGGCTTCGAGGCCGCCGTTGGTCCAGATCTCCACCGTTGCCCCGGCGACGGATACCTCGCGGCACTCGTTCCGCTGCGTACACCACTCGTCGAAGACCCAGACCTGGACGGATACCTCTCCCTCGCCTGGGAAGAACCGCACGCGGCGCGTGGCCCGCTCCTCCTCGTGGTTCGGGGTCACGGCCGGCGTCAGCGGACCCGGTTCGGCGGCGGGCGACGGCGCAGTCGAGCGGCGCGGAGATACCACGCAGCCCGCCAGGATCAGGAGAGCGAGAGCGAATCGGACCACTGGACACCCACTGATAGGTTGGTTTTATCACCACGGCACGCCTTCGAGCCTCTCCCCGGTGGAAGGCGACGCCGATGCCGTGCTTCGCGACCTCGGTCGTCGGGTCGCCGAGCTGCGCACACGCCGAGGCTGGACTCAGCAGGTCTTCGCCGAGAAGGCCGACTTCTCGGTGAAGTACCTGCAGCGCATCGAGAGCGGTCGGGCGAACCTCTCGGTTCGCTCGCTCGTGAAGCTCGCCGCGGTCTTGGCTGTCGGCGTGGCCGAGCTCTTCGCTCCGCCGGAGAGTCGGGACGCGCGCCGCGGCCGGCCTCCGAAAGGCTGACACCTAGGTAGAAGGATCAGGTCGGGGGTCCCTGTGCAGAACTCGCCCGAAATTCTTCACGAGTCCCTGAGAGCGCCCGAAATCACCCGCGAATCTCGCTTCTCGGCAGCGAGCCAGCGCGTTGGGTAGTATCGCGGGAGCGGATACCGCGCCCTCCCCACTACGGCGGGATACTCCCCGCTGGATGAGGGGCCGGATACCGCGTCATCGAGGTCGTACCTGGTTCGGGGGATACCCGGCCCGGTGCCCCTGCACCCTCTCGCTCGAGACCCCCTCGGGCCTCGTGGATACCGCTCACCGCCGATGCCCCTGACCCTGCCTCAGCTCGAACGCCACCTCTTCGCTGCCGCCGACATCCTCCGCGGCAAGATGGATGCCTCGGAGTTCAAGGAGTACATCTTCGGCGTCCTCTTCCTGAAGCGCTGCTCGGACGTCTTCGACGAGCGCTTCGAGGAGGTCATCGCGCGCGAGCTCGAACGCGGCCGCTCCCGCGAAGAAGCGGAGAAGCGCGCCAACCACCCGAGCTACTACGCCGGCGAGCACTTCTTCGTGCCGCCCGAGGCCCGCTGGGCCCACCTCCTGAACGACGTCCACCACAACGTCGGCGACGGCCTCAACAAGGCCCTCGCGGCCCTCGAAGAGACCAACACCAGCCTCGAAGGCGTCCTCGCCCACATCGACTTCAACCGGAAGGTCGGCCAGTCGAAGCTGTCGGACAAGAAGCTCCGCGACCTCATCGCGCACTTCTCCGTGCACCGCCTCCGCAACGAGGACTTCGAGTACCCGGACCTCCTCGGCGCCGCCTACGAGTACCTCATCCGCGACTTCGCCGACTCGGCCGGCAAGAAGGGCGGCGAGTTCTACACGCCCCGCTCCGTGGTCCGCATGATGGTCCGCATCGCCGCCCCCGAGGAGGGCATGCGCATCTACGACCCCTGCTCGGGCTCGGGCGGCATGCTCGTCCTCTCCAAGGAGTACCTCGACGAGCACCGCTTCGACTCCCGCAACCTCGGCCTCTACGGCCAGGAGTCGAACGGGAGCGTCTGGGCGATCAGCAAGATGAACATGCTCCTCCACGGCATCCCCGACGCCGACATGCGCAACGGGGACACCCTGGCCGAGCCGATGCACACCGAGGGCGGCGAGCTGATGCGCTTCGACCGCGTCCTCACCAACCCGCCCTTCAGCCAGAACTACACGAAGGCCGGCATCCCCTTCCCGGAGCGCTTCCGCTTCGGCTTCTGCCCCGAGGGCGGCAAGAAGGCGGACCTCATGTTCGTCCAGCACATGCTCGCTGTGCTCCGGCCGGGCGGGATGTGCGTCACCGTCATGCCCCACGGCGTGCTCTTCCGCGGCAGCAAGGAGAAGGAGATCCGCACCGGCATCCTCGACGCCGACCAGCTCGACGCGGTCATCGGCCTCGGCCCGAACCTCTTCTACGGCACCGGCATCCCCGCGTGCCTACTCGTGCTCCGCGCGCCCGGCGCCAAGCCCTCCGAGCGGAAGGGCAAGGTGCTCTTCATCAACGCGGACCGCGAGTTCTACGAGGGCCGGGCACAGAACTACCTGTACCCCGAGCACATCGAGAAGATCGTCAGCGCCTGGCGCGCCTTCGAGGACATCGAGGGCTTCGCCCGCGTCGTCAGCCGCGAGGAGCTCCGGGACAACGACGACAACCTCAACATCCGCCGCTACGCCGACAACGCCCCACCGCCCGAGCCCCACGACGTTCGCGCGCACCTCTTCGGCGGCATCCCCAAGGCCGAGGTCGAGTCGAAGCGCCCCCTCTTCGACGCCCACGGCCTCGACCCGCGGCACCTGCTCACGGACAAGGACGACCGCTACCTCGACTTCGCGGACGGCCTCGCCGAGAAGGCCGACCTCAAGAAGCGCATCGTGGCCGACGAGGGCGTGGCCGCGAAGGAGCGGGCGCTTACCGACGCCGTCGAGACCTGGTGGTCGGCCAACCGCGACGACATCGCCGCGCTGCCCAACACCAACCAGCTCATGACCCTCCGCGAGCAGCTCCTCGTGAGCTTCGAGGACGCGCTGCGGCCCGTGGGTCTCCTCGACCGCTTCCAGGTCTCGGGCGTGGTCGCGACCTGGTGGGGCGACGTGCAGAACGACCTCAAGACGATTGCCGCCCGAGGCTTCCTCGGCCTCATCGAGGCGTGGGAGGTCAGCATCCTCACGGCGATGGAGGACAAGAAGAACAAGGACAACCCCTTCGACCACCGCCTCGTCCGGCGCCTGCTCCCGGAGTACCTCGAAGCCATCTCCGAGCTGGAGGCGAAGAAGGCCGAGCTGGACGCGACCATCAAGGGCGCGACGGCATCCGACGAAGACGAAGACGAGGAGTCCGAGGAGCAGCTCTCGGAGGCCGAGGTGAAGGCGCTCAAGAAGGAGCTGAGCGCGGTGAAGAAGAAGCTCAAGACGAAAGAAGGCAACTTCACCAAGCGGCTCAAGGAGGCCCGCGCAGCGCTCGACGAGGACGGGGCGAGGGACCTGGCGCTCGGCATCCTCCGCGCCGACCTGGACGCCATCCTCGGGCGTTACGTCGCCGACCATCGGCAGCAGCTCGTCTCCGCGTTCGAGGGCTGGTGGGACAAGTACCGAACCACCCTGACGAGCATCGAGGAGGACCGCGACGCTGCGGCGGGCAAGCTGCGCGAGTTCCTTGGGGGGCTGGGGTATGCCTGAAACCCTCACCAGCCGCCTGGGTGATCTTGGTACATTCTCGCGCGGACAGGGCGGTACGAAGAAGGACGCCCGGTTGGAAGGCGTACCGTGCGTTCGGTACGGCGAGCTGTATACGGCGCACCACATCCGGATCCGCCGGTTTGTTTCGTTCATCGACCCGGCCGCGGCGTCTCGATACACGCGACTAGCGCCGGGGGACATCGTCTTCGCTGCCTCCGGTGAGACGCACGCCGAAATCGGCCAGGGCGCTGTCTTCGTCGGCGACGAGCCCGCCGTCGCGGGAGGAGACACGATCATCTTCACTCCCAGACCAGGCGCCGACCCGGTCTTCCTCAGCTACGCAGCAAACACCACTGACGCCGCGAGGTTCAAGGCACGCCTTGGCCAGGGCAGCTCGGTCATCCACATCGGGGCTAAGCATCTCCAAGGGCTTCCGGTGTGGATCCCGCCCCTCCCCGAGCAGCGGCGGATCGCGGAGATCCTCGACACGGTCGATGAGGCGATTCGGAAGACCGAGGAGATCATCGCCAAGCTCGAGCAGGTGAAGCAGGGCCTGCTCCACGACCTCCTCACCCGCGGCATCGACGACAACGGCGAGCTGCGCGACCCCGACCGCCACCCCGAGCAGTTCAAGGACTCCCCCCTCGGGCGGATTCCGAAGGCGTGGGAGGTGATGCCCCTTGGAGCGCTGAGCCATCGCGTTACAGATGGCACGCATCAGGCCGTCCGCACGGTCCTCCACCAGGACAACACGGTGCCGTTCCTCTACGTGTCGTGCATCCGGGACGGCGTCATCCACTGGGATCGTGCGGCGCGAATCACAACGCGCACTTTCGCTGAGATCTCACGCGGCCGGGAACCAGATGCGGGGATGGTCCTCTACACGGCGGTGGGCTCCTTCGGTCATGCGGCGGTAGTGAGCCACCAACGTCCGTTCGCCTTCCAACGCCACATCGCTTGCATCTATCCCGTGCAGAACCGGCTGCGCGGCGGCTATCTCGCGCTCATCCTCAACGGCCCACAAGCTCGGCGGCACGCCGACGTAGTTGCCATCGGCAACGCACAGAAGACAGTGACCCTCGGCGAGCTGTCGAAGTTCCTTGTGCCGCTACCGCCCACAGAAGAGCAGGATCGCCTCGCGAGCAGAGTTGCGACCCTCGACAGGCGCATTGGCGCTGAGGAGCACGACGCGGGGAAGCTCCGGTTGGTGAAGCAAGGCCTCATGGAGGACCTCCTCACCGGCCGCGTCCGCGTCACCGCGCTCCTGGAGGAGGCGGCCGAATGAGCACGTTCGGTCCACTGGATAGCACTCACGTGGGTGGAGGATGACGCGTTCGATACCGGCCGCGGAGACTCTGACGATCGAGTTCAAGAGCGATCAGAAGCGCCTCTCGGACGCGGAGCTGGCCGAGGCCATCGTGTGCCTGGCCAACACCGAGGGAGGCTCCATCTACCTCGGAGTCGAGGACGACGGCCGCGTCACGGGGCTCCACCCGAGTCACCAGAACGTCGTGGGTCTGCCGGCGATGGTCGCCAACCACACCTCGCCGTCGGTGCACGTGAGGGTCGAGCGCCTCGAGATGGAGGGGCGGCTCGTCGCCCGGATCGAGGTGCCGAAGGCGCGCGAGGTCGTCGCCACGAGCCAGGGCACGATGAAGCGCCGCCGGATCGGCTCCGATGGGCGCCCGGAGTGCGTGCCGATGTTGCCGGGGGAGATCTCGAGGCGGCTCTCGGACCTGGGCGCGATGGATGCCAGCGCGCAGCCCGTGTCGGCGGCCACGGCGGCGGACCTCGACCCCGTCGAGCGCGCCCGGCTGCGCCAGTTCGTCGACCGCTTCCACGGCGAACGCGCCCTGCTCGACCTATCCGACGGAGAGCTGGATGGCGCCCTCGGCCTGGTAGACGCCACGACCGGTCTCCCGACCCTGGCGGGGCTGCTCCTGCTCGGCCGGGACGAGGCCATCCGGCGACTCGTCCCGACCCACGAGGTCGCCTTCCAGGTGCTGGAGGGCGAAGAGGTTCGCTACAACGAGTTCAGCCGGGCGCCGCTCCTGCGGGTGGTGGAGTGGATCGAGACCCAGTTCAAGGCACGCAACCGCGAGAAGGAGTTGCAGGTCGGGCTCTTCCGCGTCGGTGTCCCCCGAGTCGATCTCCAGGCGTTTCGCGAGGCGGTCGCCAACGCGCTCGTGCATCGCGACTACACGCGACTCGGAGCCGTCCACGTGAAGCTGGATGACGAGGAGCTGACCTTGAGCAATCCGGGGGGCTTCGTCGAAGGGGTGTCTCCCCAGAACATCCTCACGACGCCCCCGCGCCCACGAAACCCGGTGCTCGCGGACGCTTTCAAGCGCATCGGCTTGGCCGAGCGGACCGGTCGCGGGGTGGACCTCATCTACCGTCAGGTGCTCCGCTTCGGTCGACCTGCCCCCGACTACAGCCGCTCCGACGCGACGACCGTGGTGCTGCGCTTGCCGGCTGCGGATACCGACCTGCAGTTCATCAGGGCCATCCTCGAGGCGGAGCGGCGGGCGGGCGCGGCCCTGCCCATCGAGAGCCTGATCGTCCTGTCTCGGCTGCGCGAGGTGCGCCGGATGACGACCGCCGAGCTCGCCGAGGCCATGCAGCGGCCGGTCGACGACGCCCGGAGGAAGCTCGGGCGGCTCGTCGAAGCGGGGCTCATCGAGCGGCGCGGGAACACCAAGGCGAGGACCTACATGTTGGCCCGGGACTTCTACGCGGAGGAGGGCGCCAAGGCCGAGTACACGCGGCAGGTGGGCCTCGATCGCGCTCGGCAGGAGGAGCTCGTCCTGAATCACGCGGCGCACCATGGCTCGGTGGCCCGAAAGGACGTGCTGGAGCTGTGTCGTACGCTCACCCCCGATCAGGCGACCCAGCTGCTCGCTCGGCTCGTGCGGGATGGCCGGCTGCGCAGGGAGGGGGTTCGGCGTTGGGCTCGGTATTACCCCGTGACCGAGGAGCCTTCCTGATGGCTCGAGCCCGAATACGTATAGAGCTTACGTTTACGCGAAACCCGGGGTGCGCGAAAAGCTCAGTGGTTTCGGGTGTTTTTGTCTGGGGTAGCGCTGGAGCGCTATACGGCTGCCATGACGTTTACGTTATGGCGAGGCTCGCTCGATGACCGGCGGGCCCGAGCTCAGCGAGGTCGAGCGGCCCTTCCTGGAGCAGCTCGCGACGATGGGGTGGAAGGTCGTCGAGGGGAGCGTGGATTTCCCTTCGGTGACCGGGCGCGAGTCCTTCCGCGAGGTCCTGATGAAGGAGGAACTCCGGGCGGCGCTCGCGCGCATCAACCTGCGGGATGGGGAGCCCTGGCTGGACGACGCCCGCCTCTCGCAGGCGGTCAGCGCGCTGGAGCGCATCGCGCAGAAGAAGCTCATCGAGGCCAACCAGGAAGCGACCGAGCTGCTCCTGAAGGGCGTGCAGGTCGAGGGGTTGCCGGGCTGGGATGGGGGGCGGGCCCGGACCATTCACTTCATCGACTGGGCGCACCCGGAGAAGAACCGATTCGTGGCCGTGAGCCAGTTCAAGGTGGACTGCCCCGGCGGCCAGGCGAAGGGCTCCATCCGGCCGGACATCACGCTCTTCATCAACGGGATCCCGGTGGTGGTGGTCGAGTGCAAGAGCCCGGGCGTGTCGGAGCCCATCGCCGCCGCCGTGGACCAGCTGCGCCGCTACCACAACGCCCGCAAGGCGGCCGGCGAAGTCGAGGAGGGGGAGGGCAACGAGCGGCTCTTCTACACGAACCAGTTCCTCGTCGCGACGAGCTACGACGAGGCCCGGGTGGGGACCATCGGCGCCGACGCACGGTACTACCTGGAGTGGAAGGATACCGCGCCCGTCGCCCGGGCCGAGGTTCAGGATGAGCTGAACCGGGAGCACCTCTCCAGCCAGGAGACCCTGGTCGCGGGGATGCTGCGGCCCGCGCACCTGCTCGACATCCTCCGGCACTTCACGCTCTTCCACACGGTGAGCGGGCGGACCGTGAAGATCGTTTGCCGCTACCAGCAGTTTCGCGCCGTGCACTACGCGGTGCATCGTCTGCTTCACGGTAAGACGAAGGTGGAGGACGGCGAGCACGATCGGCGCGGCGGGATCATCTGGCACACGCAGGGCTCGGGGAAGAGCCTCACGATGGTCTTCCTGGTGCGGAAGATGCGCTCCATCCCGGCGCTGCGGCGGTTCAAGATCGTCGTGGTCACCGACCGGAAGGACCTGGAGCGGCAGCTCTCCGAGACGGCCGAGCTGACCGGCGAGACCGTCGAGCGGGCGCGTCGGGTGCGGGAGGTGAAGACGCTGCTGCGCCGGGAAGGGCCGGGCATCGTCTTCGCGATGATCCAGAAGATGCAGGACCGCGACCTCGACGGGCTCGGCCCCGACGACGAGGTGGGCGACCTGGGCCTGCTGAACGACGACGAGGCCATCCTGGTGATGGTCGACGAGGCCCACCGCAGCCACGGCAGCGCCCTGCACGCCAACCTGCTCCAAGCGCTTCCGCACTGCGCCCGCATCGGCTTCACCGGGACGCCGATCATCATGGGCCAGAAGAAGCGCACGCACGCCATCTTCGGCGAGTTCATCGACCGCTACACCATCAAGGAAGCCGAGGAGGACGGCGCGACCGTGCCCATCCTCTACGAGGGGCGGACGGTCAAGGGCGCTGTGAAGGATGGGGGAGACCTCGACCAGCTCTTCGACGACCTCGTCGAGCGAGAGCAGAAGGAGCGGGACGGCAAGCCGGGGGACGTCGCCAAGCAGAAGGAGGCCATCAAGCGGAAGCACGGCACGCGCGGTGCGATCCTCGAGGCGAAGCAGCTCATCGAGCGGAAGGCGGGCGACATGCTGCGGCACTACGTCGAGCACATCCTGCCGAGCGGCCTCAAGGCGCAGGTCGTGGCCTATAGCCGGCGCGCGTCCGTGCGATACCAGGCCGCCTTCGAGGCGGCGCGGGACGCGCTGGTGGCCGAGGCCGAGCAGCTGGACGACGCGACGCGTGCGCTGGACGACGTGGCGCTGCAGGGGAGGCCGCGCACGGTGCAGGTCGCGGTGCGCGCCTGGCGGTCGCTCGAGGCGCTGAAGGCGCTCGAGTTCGCGGCGATCATCTCGCCCGACAACAACGATCCGCCCGGGTGGAGAGAGTGGAGCGACGCGGCGAAGATCGAGAGCCGCATCGCGCGCTTCAAGAAGCCGCTGCCTGACCCAGAGGCCGGGGGTGACGATGGCGGCGACCCGCTGGCGTTCCTCATCGTGAAGTCGATGCTGCTGACGGGCTTCGACGCGCCCATCGAGGGGGTGATGTACCTGGACCGGCCGATCCGCGAGGCGGAGCTGCTGCAGGCCATCGCCCGCGTGAACCGAACTGGGCACGGCAAGACGGCCGGAATCCTCGTCGACTACTACGGCGTCGCGAACCATCTCACGGAGGCCCTGTCGGCCTACAGCGCCGAGGACATCGACGGGGCGTTGGAGAGCCTGGCCGACGAGATCCCCAAGCTGCGCGACCGTCACGCCCGCGTGGTCGGTCTCTTCCAGAGCCGCGATGTGGACCCGGTGGAGGACGGGGAACCCGCCGTCCGGCTGCTGGAGGACGAGCGGCTCCGGGCCGAGTTCAAGGTGAAGCTCAAGCAGTTCCTGGCGACGCTCGATCTGGTGCTGCCCCGGCCGGAGGCGCTGCCGTTCATCCGGGACGCGCAGGCGCTCGGCGACGTCTACGACCGGGCCCGTAGGCGATACCGCACCGACGACCTCCCGCTGCTGGGCAAGGCGATCGGGCGGAAGGTCCAGCGGCTCATCGACCAGCACCTCATCTCGCTGGGGATCGACCCGAAGATACCGCCCATCGCGATCACGGACGCCGACTTCGGTGAGCACGTCGGGCGCCAGACGTCCAACCGGGCGAAGGCGTCGGAGATGGAGCACGCGATCCGGAGCCACATCCGAAAGAAGCTCGACGAGGACCCCGTCTACTACCAGGGGCTGGCCGAGCGCTTGGAGGAGCTCTTGAAGAAGTTCGGCGACGACTGGAAGAAGCTCGCGGAGGCCCTGGCGGGGCTGGTGGACGAGGTGCAAGAGGGGCGGAAGGAAGACGAGGGCCTCGGGCTCGAGCTGAAGCTGCACGCCCCCTTCTTCGACGTGCTCAAGCAGGAGCGCGAGAAGGAGGCGCCGGTCGCGGGGGACGACGCGCGCTGGTTGGCGGAGCTGGCCGTGGATCTGGTCGAGCGCGTGATCCGCCCGGCCGTACAGGTCGTCGGGTTCTGGAGCAACGCGCCCCGGCAGGAGGAGCTGCGCGGGCAGGTCTTCATGTTCCTCGACGAGAACGAGATCGTGCCCTTCGACCGCGCCGACCCCGTGGCCGACCGGCTCATGGAGTTGGCGAAGGCCAACGACTACAAGCTGCAGCAGGAGAGCTGAGCATGGGTACCCTCACGGTGGGCGATCTGGAGTTCGAGGTGCGACGCAGCGCGCGGCGCCGGACCGTCCAGATCACCGTCGACCGTGGGGGGGAGCTGGTTCTCGCGGCGCCGCACGACTGCCCCGTCTCGACGATGGAGAACTTCGTCCAGGAGAAGCGCTCCTGGATCTACACCAAGCTCGCCGAGAAGGAGGCTCTGTGGGCCGAGGCCCCGCGGAAGCAGTACGTGTCCGGGGAGGGATTCCCCTATCTCGGCCGTAGCTATCGACTCCTGCTCGTCCGGAAGCAGAACGCGCCCCTCAAGCTCGAGCACGGTCGCTTCAAGATGCGCCGTGACGTCGCCTCCGCCGGTCGCGAGCACATGGTCCGCTGGTACACGCACCACGCCGTGCCGTGGCTCGAGAAGCGGGTTCGAGGCTGGCAGCGTCGGGTGGGCGCGGAGCCTGCCGAGGTGCTGGTGCAAGACCTCGGGTACCGCTGGGGGTCGTGCGGTAGGGGCGACCGCCTGTACTTCCACTGGCGCACCATCCTCCTCCCGCCCCGCATCGTCGACTACATCGTCGCGCACGAGCTGGTGCACCTCCACGAACCCCACCACACCCCGGAGTTCTGGACGCGGTTGGAGCGGGTCATGCCCGACTACGCCAGCCGCAAGCGCTGGCTCGCCGAGAACGGCGCTCAGCTCCCGCGCCTCTGAACGGCCCTGCGCCTCGACCGACGTCACCGGTATCGCTGAGCAGGGATGTCAGCTGCGTTGCACCGGAGCGGATCCGGACCGAGGACGTCAGCTCGACCAGCACCAAGGCCCCCCGCGAGCTCCCCAGTCATACCCGCAAGGTAGCCCGAAGGCACAGGAGACCCCTACGGACCCTGCGCGGGCCAGTATCCAAACTCGTCGTCCGTGTGCTTCTGTCGGAGCGACCGGTAGGACCAGAGACGCCTCTCCATCTGACAGGAGCTACTTGAAGCTAGCAGACCGCGACGGGAACCGCTCCTCCCGCCGCCGATACCCGAAAACACACCCTTTCTGCTTGGGCCTGCAGCGGCGAAGCCGCGCATTCGGGCCCGGGCACACAGCCTGGAGTATCCGTATCGCTTTGGGCTTATAGTGCCCCTTGATGTAGTCGGTCATCTTGCGCCCGCTGAGGGGATCGTCCGGAAGAGGGCCCCCGATCCAATCGCGCTCGTGAAAGGACCGGACCTTCGGATCGTTCTGGAAGGGGGTCAGATTCACCGTTCGGACCGCTTCACGGAGCCGGGTGGCGAGGTACTCGAGAGTGGCCTGCTCGCGCCCGTCGCAGTCGCCCTCTGCGTACGGTGCGATCCTGCGCACCGCCTCTGGGCTCACGAGCCAGTGGTTGGCTGGATCGGGGCTCAGCAGTAGGTGTGCGTGGAGCGTGCGAAACCGCTTTCCTGGGGCCACGACGCCTGCACCCAGCACGTGCCATCGGCTCTCGCCGGCGATCCAGTCGAGAAAGCGAAGGATCGCCTTCTCGAGGCGAGCGCCACGTTCGTCGGTCCATTCGTGGATGCAAGCGACGTGGGCGTCGTACCGCCAAAACGGTGGCAGGAGGGGATCCGCGCCTCCCCAGACCTGCATCTCGTCTTCGGTTGGCTTGGACGTCAGCAGGTGGCGCTGGCGACTTGGCTCCCACTTCTCGTTCCGCCAACGGGTCAGGAGGTCGAGACCGTCTTCATCATCCGTCGCGCTTCGTGCGCGCGAGGAGTAGGCTTCCATCATCACCTCTCGTGGCCGCCCGGGGTTTCAGACTGGGCGGCCACGAACAATCTAGCAGACGTGGTTTTTGCTACTGATGTGCTACCGAGCGTGGTTGTCGGATCCAAAGTGCAGTGTTTTCAGTATCCTATGAGTCGGATAACGCGGATTGAAAATCCGCGTGTCGTTGGTTCGATTCCGACTCTGGGCACCGCACCGGCCCCGCTTCTCGCGGGGCTTTTTCGTTCCGTCGCGCGCTTTGGGGGCGCCTCGGCTGTAGGCGTCGCCCTCGTCGTTCAGGCGCGCTTCATCGAGCCGGGGCTCGAACGGTGTGGGGTCTCGAGCTCTCGCGGGGAGCGGTCGAGCTCCTCTCCGGCTCGCGGCGGCGCGCGGCGGCTCGCGGGACGGTCCCGCGTGCTTCAGGTCCCGCAGAAGGTGCGGTAGCTGGCGAACGAGTCCGGGGGTGGGGCCTGCAGGGGGGCGAGCTCGGGGCGCTCTTCGTAGGGCGACCTCAGCGCGTCCAGGAGCCGGTCGAGGGGCCCCAGGTCGTTGGAGCTCACCGCCGCCTCGAGCGCCTCTTCCACGAGGTGGTTGCGCGGGATGACGGCGGGGTTGGCGCGCCTCATGCGATCGCGCGCTTCGGGGGGCGGCACGTCGCCGGGAGCGCGGCCGCAACGGGCGTCCCAGCGCTCCCGCCACGCGGCCCAGCCGCTGGTCCCCTCGAGGGCGGAAGGCAGGGGCGTCGCGCCGGAGAGCGCGCGGAAGGTGTCGGTGTAGTCGGCCGACGCCTCCTCCATGAGCTCGAGCAGCGAGGTCGCGAGCGCGAGGTCGTCTTCCTGCCGTCCGGGGAGCCCGAGCTTGTCCCGCATCATGTCGGTCCAGGCCTCGCCCATCCACCCCTGGAACCGCTCGAGCCGCTCCTGGGCCTTCTCGACCGCGCGCCCCTCGTCGGCGTCGATCAGAGGCAGCAGCGCCTCGGCGAGGCGGGCCAGGTTCCACTGCGCGATCCGCGGCTGGTTGCCGAACGCATAGCGCCCCCCGCGGTCGATCGAGCTGAACACCCGCGACGCGGCGTAGCGATCGATGAACGCACAGGGGCCGTAGTCGATGGTCTCGCCGGAGATCGTCATGTTGTCGGTGTTCATGACCCCGTGGACGAAGCCGATGCGCATCCAGGACGCGATGAGCGCCGCCTGACGCTTGGCGACCGCGTCCCACAGCGCGAGCGCCGGGCACGCGGCGTCCGCCAGGTCCGGATCGTGGCGCTCGATGGCGTACGTCAGGAGCGCTCGGAGCGGCTCGGGCTCGCCGAGGGCGGCCGCGAGCTGGAAGGTGCCCACGCGGAGGTGACTGGAGGCGACTCGGGTCAGCACCGCGCCGGGCAAGGGCTCCTCGCGCATGACCCGCTCACCGGTCCGCACGACCGCCAGGCTCCGGGTCGTGGGCACGCCCAGGCCCACCATCGCCTCGCTGATGATGTACTCGCGGAGCATGGGGCCGAGGGTGGCCTTCCCGTCTCCGCCCCGGGAGAAGGGAGTGCGCCCCGAGCCCTTGAGCTGAATGTCCACCCGCCGTCCGTCCGGGGTGAGGTGTTCGCCCAGGACGTGCGCGCGGCCGTCGCCGAGGACGGTGAAGCCGCCGAACTGGTGCCCGGCGTAGGCCTGGGAGAAGGGCTTCGAGCCCTCGGCCAGGCTCCGACCCGAGAAGAGCGCGGCCTGCGCGTCGGGAGAGAGCTCTTCCAGGCGCAGGCCGAGCTCCCGCGCGAGGGAGACGTTGACGATCGTCAGCTCGGGCCGCGGCGCGGGCTCGGGCTCGCCGAGCCGGTAGAAGACCGACGGCAGCTCCGTGTATCGCGTGTCGAATCGGAATCCACCGCCCGTGATGAGGTCCGCCATCGCGAGGCAGCGTGGCGGAGTCGGGTGCACGGGTGCAACTCGCCCATGCAGGCCCGTCCAGGCCAGCTCGAGATGCCCGCGGTCGCGACGAGCTCGGCTGGCGGCGGCTGCGACGAGTGCCCCGCGGAGAGCGAGCCCGCACCCCGCGACGACGTCGATGGATCCCGCGCGTCGGAGTCCGGGGGCGCGACGCGTTCTTCCCGACACGGGGGCGCTCCGGTCGGCGACCCGATGTGAACTCGGAGGCGGGCGGTGTCCCGTTCTGGCACGGGCGTCGCCCGCTTCGGCGACCGAGCGCCGGCAGCTGGGGCTGGCACGTTCGTCGCAGTGACGGGGGGTCATGCACTCCTCGGCCTCCGAACCGGAGGCGCGCGGCGTCGGTCGTGCGCTCTTGCTCTGTCTCGCCTTCGACGCCGTGCTCCTCGCGCCCCTCCTCCTCTTCACCTGAGCCGCCTGCTCGATCCGTCTGCGCGACCGCTCGCTCGGCCGTCCGCTCGAACCGTCCGCGCGACCGCTCGCTCGGCCGCCCGTCCGAGCGCATGGGCGAGCAGGAGAGCGGCGAGGTCGGCGCGCCGCTTTCGGGGGAGCTCGCCCGCCGCGATCGCGTATCCTGTCTTCGCGGAGGAGACGAGATGGACGAGGACGACAAGAAGGTCATCGTGATCGGTGGGATCATCGGCATCGCGCTGCTCCTCACCTGCGTCGGCATCATCGCCTTCGGCTTCCTCGCCGGCGCCTCGAGCTTCGGCTCCTGACGCGCCCGCGCAGCGGTTCGCCTCGGTGAGCGGGCCGCTCCGTCGGGGTGCCGCTTCGCGCGTGTCGTGCCGGGTGTCGTTCCGCGCAGCCGAGCCCTGCGCCCAGCACGGCGGACGGCGGGGCATCGGGCGGAGCGTCGAACCGAGCGGCTCCTCGCAGGCCGCGTCTCAGGCCCGCCGGTAGGGGCGGTGCCGGTAGTACTTCGGGGACGAGTCGAGGCGCAGGTGGAGCCAGGGCACGCCCCCGCCGGAGGTGCTCACCCAGAGCGTCCCGCGGCCCGCCTCGCGCCAGCGGCCGATCTCTTCGGCCACGCGCCGCCAGAGCTCATCCGCGAGCGCGTCGGGCGCGGCGCGCAGCCAGGCCACGAGGTGGCCGGCCTCGGCGTCGCTGCCGTCCCCGCGCGGCGTCGGGACGACGAGGGTCGCGTCGCCGCGGAGGTTGGGGAAGACGACGAGCGGGCCGCGAGCGCTCGCGAAGTGCTCGGCGAAGGCGGCCCTTCGGGCAGGACGCGGCGCGAGCGCGGGCGCCGGGAGGAGGGCGCACTCCCAGGGTGGGTCGTCGCCCGGTGGCCACGGGCGGCACTCCCAGTAGAGCGCCGCGTGCTCGGACGCGCCGTGAGCGCCTCCCGGAGGGCCGGGCCCTCGCCCGCGAGCCGCTCGCGCACCGCGCTCCAGGGCAGGACGCGCGCGCCGTCGCGGGCGCGGAGGAAGGGGCCGTCCGATTCGAGCTCGACCGTCATCCTGCCCAGCCTACGCCGGGTTCCCCGCGACGCGCGCCGTCTTCGCGACGGCGATGGCCCCAGCCGCGCGTCGGGATCCGCAAGTCGGCTTCCGGCGACGGAGCTCTCTCGCGTCAGTCCGCGCGCGGGTTGTCGATCAGGCAGCTCCCGTCCGGGCAGGTGTCCTCGACCACGCCCTCCGGCTGCAGGAACGTCACGATCTGCTCGATGACCGGCTCCATGAACCGGAGGTCGCCGTGCGCCGAGTTGTCCCCGCGCGGCTCCCGCGTGCCGATCTCCTGCGGCTCCACGTCGTCGAGGTGGTAGACGACGTAGGCGTTCGGCACGTCTCCGTCGACGAGCTCCACGCCCCAGGGTTCGTACACGCTCGAGCGGAGCGCCGGCAGCCCGATGGTGCGCGCGGCGATGTCGCTGTTCGCGTTGTTCACCTCGATGTCGTAGCGCGACGTCTGGTAGAGCACGCGCGGCGGCTCCCCGCCGACTCCCTCGAGGCGCTCCTCGATCACCCACGGCGCGAAGGTCGCCGGCTCGGCGAGGTCCCACATGCTCTGGCTCGAGAGCACGAGCCAGTCCCGATCGAGCTTGTTCGGGTACCAGAGGTCCATCACCGCCTCGAAGGGCCCGAAGTCGCGCGAGCGGCGCACCATGTGGCTGTAGCCGATGGCGCCGACCTGCAGCACGTAGGCGTCGATGTCCTCGCTCAGCGCGGCGATGGTCGCGCCCATGATGCCGCCCTGGCTGATGCCGTAGTAGTAGAGCGGCTCCTCGGCGCTCAGCGTGTCCTGGAGCTCGCCCTCCACGTCGACGCGCATCGCGTCGAGCTCGCGGCACGCCCCGCGGAACGCCTTGGGCAGGAGCAGCGAGTTCAGCGTGCCCTGCATGAGCCGCTCGCCGACCTGGTCGAAGTTCTCGAAGGTGGGGACGACGTTCGTCAGGATGTTCGCCGAGTCGCCGCCGAGCCCCCAGTAGGTCGTGCCGAAGACCACCATCCCGGCGCGCACGGCCACCTCCCGCGGCCCGCCGGAGCTCACCTGCCCGCTGCTCCCGAGCAGGCCGTGGCCGTACATCATCCCCGGCGCCGCGCCCCCGCCTTCGCGCACGCGCTCGACGACGCTGTTCGGGATGATCACCTCGAACTCGGCCTCGGCCGTGCCGTTGTAGGCGACGTCTCCGTCCGCGTCGCGGTTGGCGACGGCGCCCTCGAAGGCGGTCGTCATGTAGAGGGGCACGGTGAAGGTGCCGCGGACGCGGCGGAAGATGTCCTCGCGCGGGTTCTCGTCGACGTCCGTGACCGTGCAGGCGCCCGCGCCGTCCATGCCCTCCTCGAAGCGGCGCAGGCCGTCTTCGCGGATCGCGAGCATGTCGCGCCGCAGGCTCTCGCCGCTCGCCGTGTGGAACTCCCACGCGAGGAGTAGCTCGTCGCGCGCCACGCCGGCGGCCGCGAGGTCCGTGAAGACCTGCTCCATCGCCGGGCGCCGGGCCTCGAGGCTCGGCACGTCGCTCGTCTCGCCGTCGCGGAGCGCGCGGAAGTACTCGCTCGGCTCCACGACGCTCCCGTCGAGCCGCGTGAGGCCGCGGATGGCGACCACGTAGCGGTGGTTCTCCTTCAGGCGCGCCGCCGGGCGGATGTAGAGCGTCGTCGTCCGCGGGTCGCCGTTGACCCACTCGTCGGGCTCGGCCCAATGCGCCACGCGCTCGCCCGTCTCCGCGTCGAGGAGCACGGTCGGCGAGCTCTCGAGGAGGCTGTCCGCGATGTGCAGCTCGTCGGCGAGGGGCGCCTTGTCGACCTTCCCCCAGAAGCCGGCCATGAGGCTGGTCATCGGGCTGAAGCCGTCGAAGTGGTTCCAGACGCGCGCCGTGGAGGCGCCGACGTCGTTCTGGTTCACCGGGAGCATGTCCGGCTGGAGGTCGACGCGGAAGCCGGTCTCCGTCTCCGGGTCCTCGGCGAGGAAGTGGCTCGAGGGGTAGGGGAGCAGGCAGTGGATGGGCTGCAGGTTCTCGCACTCGGGGCGCTCGGCGACGATGCCCTCCGGGCCGGCGTCCGCGCTGCTGGCGTCGTCGGGCGTGGCGGCGTCGGCGGGGCCGGCGTCGTCGTCCCCGCAGGCGAGGGCGGCGATCAGCGCGAGGCAGAGGGCGAGGCGAAGCGATTCCATCGATGACGTCTCCAAAGCATCCCCCTCTTCAGCATCCGGCCGGCGCGTCCCCGGCGGCGTGAGTCGCCGCACGGCGGGCGGAAGCAGGCGCCCTTCTTCCCGAGATCACGGGAGAATCGGACCTTTCAGTCCGCGCGTGTGGACAGGTGAAAGAGGTTCGGTGGGGCGCGCATTGTGAATGCCGTTCGCGATTTCGGCCAGCGGGGCCTCCCCGGACGCGCTCGGCGCGCCTCTGGGCTCGCGCACGCTCGGGTGGTGCAATTCGCGGCGAAACGCGCTAGCGCATTCGCGCAGTGATTCGCTCCAAGATCCTCGGCATCGGCTCGTACGTTCCCGACCGCGTGGTCACCAACGACGAGATCCGCTTCCTCAACCACAACCACGTCCGCTGCGAAGAGCAGCAGACGGAGACGAACGACGAGTGGATTCGCGCCCGCACGGGGATCGAAGAGCGTCGCTACGTCCCGAACGACGGCAAGTGGGTCACGAGCGACCTCGCGCTCCACGCCTCGAAGGCGGCCCTCGCGGACGCCGACGTCGCCGCCGAGGACATCGACTGCATCATCCTCGGGACGCTCTCGCCGGACATCCACTTCCCCGGCACGGCTGTCTTCCTCCAGGACAAGCTCGGCATCGCCACCGAGGACGGCTGCGCCTGCTACGACATCCGCCAGCAGTGCAGCGGCTTCGTCTACGGCCTCGAGATGGCCGACGCCTTCATCCAGGCGGGCAAGTACGAGAAGATCCTCCTCGTCGGCGCCGAGCTCCACAGCCACTCGCTCGACTTCTCGACGCGCGGGCGCGACGTGATGGTCCTCTTCGGGGACGGCGCGGGCGCGATGATCATCGGCAAGCAGGACACCGAGGACCCGAAGGCCGGCGTGCTCTACACGCACTCGCAGGCGAACGGCGCCGGGGCCTGGAACCTCTACCTGAAGGCCTTCGACATCGGGAAGGTGCCGATGGTCTACTACGACGGCAACGACCCGGAGCAGAACTGGGACATGTACCCGCACATGAAGGGCAAGCAGGTCTTCATGCACGCGGTGCGGAACATGGTCGCGGCGACGAAGCGCGCCCTCGAGAAGACCGGGCTCACCTGGGACGACATCGACTGGTTCGTCCCGCACCAGGCGAACCTGCGCATCAACGAGCAGGTCGTGAAGTACGCGCAGATCCCGCCGGAGAAGGCGCTGAACACGATCATGTTCTACGGGAACACGACGGCGGCGACGGTGCCCCTGACGATCGATCACTGGCGCAAGGAGGGGAAGGTGAAGGAGGGCGACCTCGTCCTCTCGACCGTCTTCGGCGCTGGCTTCACCTGGGGCTCGGCGATCTTCCAGATCTGAGGAGCGCGCGTTCGCGCGGCGCCTCCGAACGGCGCCTCCGAACGGCGCCTCCGAATCCATGGCCTCGCTCGCTCCCGCGGGCGGGGCCGTGACGCGTTCGGGCCTCTGCCCGCGCACCGGCGCGAGGGCGGCCGCCGGCTGCTCGGAGCGGCCGCCGGCTGCTCGGAGCGGCGGCCGGAGCGGCGGACGGAGCGGCGGGCCGAGGCGTGGGGGCGCCGGCCCGAGCCGGGGGGGACGCCCGTGGACCGAGGTTCACGATCGACCCGGCGATGCTCGAAAAGGCGCGTGATCTCGGGAGGAGCGGCGGCGCGCACGATCGTTGCAGCGTGAGGGCCCCGTGTCGCGCCTCCCCCTCCTCGCCGTCGCCCTCGGCCTCGCGCTCCCCGCCTTCGCCGCCGCCCAGGGCACCTCCCTCGACCTGGTCCCGCGCATGGATCGTTTCCCGCTGACGCCGGGGCACACGCAGGTCAGCGTGCACCGCTACCCGGACGGCGAGACGCTCGCGGCGCTCCGGCTCGGCACGGGCGTGCGCGTCGGCGGGCGCGTGCTCGGGGCGACCCAGGAGGAGTCGCTCGCCGTGGTGCTGGTGCGCACGGACCCGCGCGGGCGGGTGCGCTGGGCGCGGCCCCTCCGTGGGCGAACGGGCGGGCGCTTCGACAAGGCGGCGGTCGTCGGGCTGCCGGACGGCGGCGCCATCGTCCACGGCCACGGCTCGGAGGAGGAGCACACGATCACCAGCGTGCTCCGCCTCGACGCGGACGGCGCCGTGCGCTGGCGCTGGGACGCTGCGCCGACGGGGGACTTCAGCGCGATGGCGCATGCGATCGTGCGCGGCGACGCGCTGATCGTGAGCGGAAGCTTCAGCCGCGGGGGCTTCCAGCTCCCGGGCGGGCCGGCCTGGCGCTCGCCGCGCTATCTCTCGCACTACCTCGCGACCGGCGAGGCCACCTGGGCGCGGCTCGTGCCCGGCGGCATCGAGGAGACGGCGCTCGCGCTGACGCCGGGCGGCACGATCCTCTTCGCGACGCACGGCGGCCGGCGCGGGGACCAGGAGCTGATCGTGCGGCGCTTCGACCTCGAGGGCGAGGCGGCGGCGCCGATCCGCTGGGGGACGGCGGGGCGCGACGACTTCCCGCATGGGGTGCATGCCGCGGACGACGAGGGCTTCGCCGTGCTCGTCGCCACCACGCGGCCCGGCGAGCGCGCGGGGGAGGCGCTGCGCCTCGTGGGCTTCGACGCGGAGGGCGAGGTGCGCTTCGTCCACGACGTGCCCGATCGCTCGGTGCTGGTCCGGAGCGCGCCGCATGCCGTCGCGAGCGTGGTGGCGCCGACCCGGGTGCGGCGCGAGCGGCGCATGAGCGGGGCGGGCGTCGCGCTCTGGGCCGAGGGGGCCTACGTGCTCGGCGTCGATGGGGCGGGGCGGCGCGTGATCGAGCAGCCGGTGCCCGGGGCGGCGCGGAGCTGGCTCGTGGGGAGCCTCCGCGGCGACGGGGGCCCGGACGGGATCTGGCTGAGCGGCGTCGCGCGCCACGGCCGGCGCGTGCAGGTGGCCTTCGGGCCCGTCGGCGGGCCGCGCGTGACGGCGCCCCGGACGCCCGTCGCCGCCCCGGCCGAGCCCGCCATGCCGCCCCCCTACACGGCGTCCGCGGCCGGCGCCGTCCAGATCGGCGCGCCGAGCTTCACGCGCTGAGGCGACGCCGAGCCGTCCGGGGGCTCCCGGCGGGACGGGCGGCGTCCGAGAGGCTGTGGCATGAATGGACACATGCCGTCATCCATTCGGTCGCGCCGGGTCGCGCCGCTCCTCCTCCTGTCGATCGTCGGCGTGGCCTCCTCGGCGCTCGCGCGCGGCGTCGAGTGGGAGCGGCGCCTGCCGCCGGACCCGGGGCCCACGCGGGCCACCGGTCGGGCGTCGGCGGTCTTCGAGCCGGGCGCGGGGTGGGCGGTCGCCTGGCCTCAGCGGCCCCGGCCGGAGCTCGAGCGTCAGCTCCAGCTCGGGACGGCGGACACCTTGGAGCGGGAGCAGCTCCGCGATCGGCTCCGCGCCGCGCCGCGGACGCGCACGATCCGCGTCACGGAGCGCGGAGCCCTCCGCTGGGAAGGCGGCACGGGGAGCGCCGTCACGCGTCTTCTCGCCTCGCCGGAGGGGGGCGCGGTGGCGCTCGGGCGGCGGGTCGTCCAGCGGCCCTCGCGTTCGGTGGAAGCGACCCTGAGCGCGACCGGAACGCGGCGCCCGTGGCAGGTCACGCTCTCGAGCGACGCGCGCTTCGTCGAGGGGGAAGACGCAGCCGTCGTGGGGGACGCGCTGGTGGTGGCGGGCGCGTTCCGCGGAAGCCTCCGGCTGCCCGGCGGCCCGCGCTGGTCGACCCCGGGGCGCGGGCACTTCGCGGCGGCCTTCGCGCTCGAGGACGGCGCGCTGCGCTGGGCGCGGGAGCTCCCCGGCTCCTTCGGAGCGGTGCGCATCGCGGCGGACGGCGCCGGCAGGCTGTTGCTCGCCGGGCGAGAGGAGGGCGGGCGCGCGGGGGTGCGGCTCTGGCGCCTGGACGAGGCCGGAGAGCTGCTCGGCTCCGTGGGTTGGGAGACGCTCGAAGGGGCGACCCCGGTGCGGCTGCGGGGCTTCCGGGAGGGCTGGGCGCTCCAGGTACGGGGCCCCGCGGGTGAGCCGGACCGGCTGCTCGGCGTCGGGCCCGACGCGACGCTGCGTTGGGAGCGCGTCCTCGAGGAGGGCGCCGAGCTCGTCGTCGGCCCGCCGGGGGCGGTGGTGCAGCTCCTCGAGCCGCGGTTGGCTTCGGGGCCGCAGGGGGCCTGGCTCGAGGGCGTGCGCCTCCTCGGCGTCGACGCGGGAGGGCGCGAGCGGATCTCCGAGCGGCTGCGGCGGCGCTGGCGCGCGGGCTCGGTCGCGGCCCACGTCTCGGCGGGGCGGCTGGCGCTGACCGGGATCGGTCGGAGCGGGCCCGAGCTCGTGTCGTTCGGTCGCGTGCGCGTGCCCGTCGACTGACCTCTGGAGAGCCGGCCTCAGAAGGTCGCGCGGAGGCCGAGGTTCGGGAAGAAGATGCGCGGGCCGTAGCTCACGTCGCAGGGGGTCTCGGTGACGAGGCCGAGGTCGTTGGTCTCGCAGTCGAGGCCGAAGGGCTCGCGGGCGGCGGTGAGGTTGAACCACTCGAGGGCGAGGCGGAGCCGGCCCCAGTCCTTCTGCCAGGCGTAGCTGATGCGGATGTCGGCCCGGAAGAAGCCCGGTAGGCGCTGCTCGTAGGGGACGAGCTCGAGGCCCTGGAGGGTGGTCGCGTAGGCGACGAAGCCGGCGCGGTAGAGGAGGCGGCCGCCGATCTCGAGGCCCTCGGGCTTCGCGAAGCGGTACTGGGCGACGAGGTTGAAGACGTGGCGCACGTCGAACTGGGGCGTGTAGCGGGTACCGGCGCGGGAGCGGGCCCAGGCCTTGGCGAGCGTGTAGCTGATCCAGCCGCTGACGCGCTCCTGGACGGAGCGCTTCACGAAGAGCTCGAGGCCGAGGGCGTCGGCGTCGGCGCGCGGGAGGCCCTGGTCGGGGCAGATGCCGGGGCCCGGCGAGTCCTCCTCGTCGTCCTCGTCGCACTCGAAGAAGAGGTTCACGGGGATGATGTCCTGGTAGCGGCCATAGAAGGTGGTCGCTTCGACGCGGGCGATGCCCTCGAGCTCGAGGGCGGCGCCGAGCTCGGCGTTGTAGGCGCGCTGGAGGCCCGCATCGAGGGAGAGGTCGGCGGTGCCGGGGGCGGGCGTCGGGAGCGTGGCGGGCTGGTGGCCCATGCCCACGGCGGCGTGGAGGGAGAGGGCCTCGCTCGGCTGCCAGGCCACGGCCAGGCGGGGCTCGCCGGCGACCTCGGCCTCGCCGCCCGTGAGCCAGACGTCGAGGCGGGCGCCGGCGTCGACGGTCCAGGCGCCGGGGCGCCAGCTGAGCTCGGCGAAGGCGCCGCCGAGGCTGCGGGCGCGGGCGCCGGTGCGGAGCGGGTCGACGAACTGGTCGAAGGGGTCGCCGTCGTCGTCGTCGTCGTCGGGCGGGTCGTCGGGCGGGTCGTCGGGCGGGGGTTCGTCGTCGTCGGTGGCCTCGGGGAAGGGGTCGTTGGAGAAGCGGCCGCGCACGGCGAAGGCCTCGCCGCCGACGCGGAGGGAGAGGTCGCTCCGCGGCCGGACGCTGGCCCAGACCCGCGGGCCGACGCGCGCGGCGACGATCTGGACCACGTCGCCGAATTGGCTCTCCTCCCAGCCGAGCTGGAGCGCGACGCCGTAGTCGAAGTCCGCGCGCTCGCGGAGGTAGCGGAGCTCGGCGCGGTGGAACTGGAGCGTCGCCTGGTCGTCCTCGTTCGGGCCCTGGGTGGCGCGGTCGAAGGAGCCGAACACGGTGGCCTGGAAGCGGTCGCCGCCGCCGAGGGGGAGGTCGAGGCGCGTCTGGTAGTCCCAGTAGGTGAGGCGGAGGTCCTGGCTGACGAGGCTGACGACGGCGCCGGGCCAGCCGTAGCGGGCGGCGAAGGCGAAGGAGCCGCCGTCGTCGCCGACGGGCGTGCGGACGTAGCCCTGCACGTCGATCAGGCGGAGCTCGAGCTCGCCGCCGATTCCCTCGAAGGCGCGGGCCGAGTCGACGCCCTGGCCGGCGAAGACGCCGCCCGTGTGGCGGCCGAAGCGGGCCGGGGCCACGGAGGGGTGGAAGGCGATGTCGCCGACCATGGCCGGGTGGATGACGGCCGGGCCGAGGACCAGGTGGAAGAGGCCGGGGACCTGGATGCCGTCGTAGTAGTAGACGGTGCCGGCGGGGGGCGCGCCGCGGACGTAGACGTAAGGGAAGCCGCTGAAGGGGGCGACGACGCCGGGGAGCGAGTCGAGGACGCGGAAGGGATCGCCGAGGGCGCCGGGGAGGTCGCGCATCTCCTCGAGCTCGAGCTCGCGGGCGGTGGCGCGGGCGCGCTGGACGGAGGCGGTGGCGCCGAAGACGGGCTCGGGGGCGGGGTCGTCGTCGGCCGCGGTCTCGTCGGCCGTGGTCTCGCCGGCTGTGGTGTCGTCGGCCGTGGTGTCGTCGGCCGTGGTGTCGTCGGCCGCGGTCTCGTCGTCGGGGGCGGACCTGTCGGTCGGGGTCGCGTCGGGCCCGCCCCCGTCGGGCGCGTCGGCCGGCGCGGCGGCGACGTCGAAGGCGACGCGGACGGTGGCGGCGACCGGGGTTCCGTCGATGGTGGCGGGGCGGAAGCGGGCTTCGGCGAGGGCTGCTGCGAGGGCGGCGCGCGCGGCCCCGGGGGCGTCCGTCTCGAGGAGCGTGCCCGTGCCGTCCGGGTCGATGCGCACGCGGGCCGTGAGGTTCTCGGGCGTGACCCCCTCCGGGAGGTCGACGGGCGGGAGGTGCTCGATGGCGGGCGGGCGCACCTCGGGCTCCCGCGGCGCCTCGTCGGTGCCCTCGCCCTCGGTCCGCTCGTCGCCCTCGGTCCGCTCGCCGCCGTCTTCCTCGCCGCCGTCTTCCTCGCCGCCGTCTTCCTCGCCGCCGTCTTCCTCGCCGCCGTCTTCCTC
>MDTG01345190.1_pt1 | contig 29075 bp, 17 predicted proteins | sample 811421 | NCBI WGS metagenome assembly MDTG01 (sample SAMN05326645, study PRJNA326480) | marine metagenome | isolation source: seawater | place: Pacific Ocean: South East | collected 2011 | reverse complement strand
CGCATGGCGGAAGCCCGCACGCCCGGCGCCAGTTCCAGGGCCTCGCGGAAGTAATCGAACCCCGCCTCGAAGCGATCCTCGATGACGAGCAGGTTGGTCGCGAGATTCAGGGCCCGAAGCTCGAGGTCCGGATCCAGACCGCTGCGATCGGCCAGCATCCCGTCGAGCAGGTCGATCGCCTGCTCGCTGTTTTTCGCAAGCGCCGCGGCACGAGCCTTCAGCAGCGTGAATCGCGTTCTCTGCCTTGGGTCGGCCTGATCGAGCATGGCCTCCAGGCGCTCGATTTCATCCTTTATCTGCTGGCTGGAGCCCGAGTAGGTCAGCTGTTCCAGCCGCTCGAGGCGAAGCGGAAAGTCCTGCGAATGCGCCTGCGTTGTCCAAACGATCGCAAGCAGGGCTGCGAACATCAGGCGTGGCAGGCGTTCAACTGTGATTGGCATTGCAGGCAAGCGCATAAAGTTGAACCAGAATAACCTTCAGACGATCCTGTTGCACGGGCGAATGATTCAAGGAGCGGCCGGGGAAAAGTTTCAGTGACGCTGAAAGATAATATCGGACGGATCGGTCTATTATCGCGAGTCCATTGATCGCTCCCCAATGGCACTCGTCAGGCCCGATCCGGGGCGCCCGCCCCGGTTCGGGTCGTTTTTTGCCGGGATTCGCTGCCGTCCCGAGCCGAGGTTCGTTTCAGCATTCATCCCAGTTCAGCTATCATGGAGACAGCTATGCGCATGGGAGCAGATATGCGTCCAAAAACTTTCGATCAGACACGGGCGCTCGAGGCGGCGATGATTCAATTCTGGGAATCCGGCTTCGAAGGCTCGTCGATGCAGAACCTCGTCGACAGGATGGGGATCAGCCGCCAGAGCCTTTACGACACCTACGGCAACAAGCGTGAGCTTTTCGAAGCTGCGCTCAAGAAGTACCGGGACGAAGTTATCGAGCCGAAACTCAAGGAACTCTCCGACGACTCCCTGTCTGCAACCCATCTCATTCGCCGGCATCTCGAGTCCATCGCGGACGGCGGCGACCGGATGCCGATAGGCTGCCTGGTGGTGCGCACGGCCACCGAGATTTCGGTACAGGATTCGGACATCGGCAGGATGCTGGAGGATTGCGTGAAACTGACCAGGGATACGATCCAGCGTGTCATCGAACGCGGTCAGAAGAGCGGTGAATTCGATACCAGCCGACCCGCAGGGGAGCTGGCCGCCGTAGTCATCGCCTCCGGCATGGGTCTTCAGGTGATGCGCCGCCTGCCCAATCAGGGGCGCGACATCCGGCCCTCCGTCGATGCGATCATGACCGGCCTCAGGGCGTCGGCCACCGAGCATTGACGAAGCGATCGTGAACCCCGACGCCAAGCCGCTTGTGGTGGCGATTTCCTCGCGAGCACTGTTCGACCTGGATTCGACCCACCAGATCTACCTCGACGAGGGCCTGCAGGCCTATATCGATTATCAGCGCGAGCGGGAGAACGAGTTTCTTCAGCCCGGCGTCGCGTTTCCCCTTGTGCAGAAACTGCTGGCGCTCAACAACGACGACCACGACCACCCGGGGGTCGATATCGTGCTGCTGTCGCGCAACAGCGCCGATACCGGGTTGAGAATATTCAATTCGATCGAGCACTACGACCTGCACATCGAGCGTGCGGTGTTCACCAACGGCGCCAGCCCCAGCAACTACATCGAGCCGTGCGGCGCGGACGTGTTTCTCTCGGCCAATGCGGTAGACGTTCGCAAGGTGCTCACGGCCGGCTATGCGGCCGCCACCATTCTTCCGCAGGCCACGCGAGAGAACCGGTCGGGACAGCTCAGGATCGCATTCGACGGCGATGCGGTGATCTTCAGCGACGAGGCCGAGCGGATCTACAAGACCCAGGGCCTGGCGGCGTTCAGCTCGAGCGAGCGTGAGGCTGCGGAAACGCCGCTGCGGGCAGGCCCGTTCAAGGCCGTCCTCGAAGCCATCCACAAGATCCAGTCGTCCTACCCGGCCGACGAAAACCCGATTCGCACAGCGCTGGTCACGGCCCGGTCCGCGCCCGCCCACAAGCGCGTCATCCTGACGCTGCGGGCCTGGGGCATCCGCATCGACGAGTCGATGTTCCTCGGCGGCCGGGACAAGGCCGCGTTCCTTCGCGCATTCGGCGCCGACATCTTCTTCGACGACCAGCAGTTGCACTGCGACAGCGCCAGCCAGATGATCGCCACCGGGCATGTTCCCCATGGCGTCGCGAATGAGGAGCCGGATACTGATACCAGTTCCGGCCCGGACGACTGATCAACGAAGCTCGGGATCACGGTCTTCCGGACCGCGGGCCCGATGCCTGAAGACCGAAACTTCCAAAAACAAATCCACGGGGTAGTCAATGCTCAAGTTCTTACCGATCTTCTCGAATGCCGTGGCCGCGAGCGTGCTGGCCCTCGGCCTGGCGCTGCCGGTCGGCGCGCAGGAACCCGACGACGGCGACAACAAGGAATCCTGGTCGGTCCAGGAACCGCCCGGCGAGTGGCGGCCCATCGACATCGATTCCGACGAGGTCAGCTGGTCGACCGTCGACGTGAGTCCGGACGGGGCGTTCCTGGTGTTCGATTTCCTCGGCGACCTCTACCGGTTGCCGATCGCCGGCGGCGACGCGGTTGCGCTGACCAGCGGAATCGCCTGGGACTTCCAGCCCGCGTTCAGCCCCGACGGCACGCGGATCGCGTTCATCAGTGATCGTTCCGGGGTCGAGAACGTCTGGACCATGGACGTCGACGGCGAGAACATGAGGCAGGTGACCGACGAGCGGGAACACCTGCTTCACAATCCGGCCTGGGCGCCGGACGGTGAGTTCATCGCCGCGCGCAAGGCTTATGTCTCCACGCGATCGATACCGGCCGGTTCCATCTGGCTGTATCACCGCAGCGGCGGCGGCGGAGTCGAACTGGTCGAACGGCTGCACGGGGAGCAATCGCAGAAGAACATTGCCGAGCCGGCGTTTTCACCCGACGGACGCTACCTGTACTTCAGCCAGGACACGACCGGCGGAAGCGTCTGGCAGTACAACAAGGACGCCAACCAGGGCGTGTTCGCGGTCCGTCGCCTCGACCGTGAAACCGGCGAGACCGAGACCGTGATCTCGGGCCCGGGCGGCGCGGTTCGTCCGGTGCTCTCGCCGGACGGCAAGCGCCTGGCTTTCGTGCGCCGAAATCCGACCGAGCTCACCAGCCGGCTGATGGTCAAGGACCTCGAGTCCGGCATCGAGACGACAGTGGCCGAGGAAATTTCGCGCGACATGCAGGAAACCAGCGGTGATCGCGGCAATTATCCGGGATTCGACTGGATGCCGGACGGCCGGTCGCTGGTCCTCTGGAGCCAGGGCAAGCTGCGCCGGTTCGGCATCGACGGCTCGCAATCGGTAATCGACTTTCGGGTCCGTGATCAGCGAATGATCCAGCCCGCGCTTCGCCAGAAGACCGAGGTTGCGCCCGAGACGGTCGACGTCAACATGCTGCGATGGAATCATGCCTCGCCGAACGGCGAACTTGCGGTCTACCAGGCGCTGGGTTACATCTGGATGCACGATCTTGGATCGGGTGAACGCCGACGCCTGACCCGTCAGGACGATCACTGGGAGTTCTATCCGCGATTTTCACCCGATGGCCGCTCGGTGGTTTTCACCACGTTCGACGACGAGTATCTCGGCTCGGTTCGAATCGAACCGGTCGGGCGCGGCCGCGGCCAGGTGCTGACCACCGAACCCGGCCATTATGTCGAGCCGTCGTTCTCGCCCGACGGCAAGCAGGTGGTATTCCGCAAGACCACCGGCGGTTACCTGACCTCGCCGACCTGGTCCGAGCGCCCGGGCCTTTACATCGTCGATGTCGACAACGGCGAGCCCCGGCGCATCCTCGACAAGGGATCCGAACCCCAGTTCTCGGCCGACGGCAAGCGAATCCTGTTCAGCGAGCGCGTCGACGGCACGGATCTGGCGCTCAATAGCGTGAACCTTGATGGCGAGGACCCGCGTGAGCACCTGCTGGGCGACTGGGTGACCGGGTATCGCGTCTCGCCGGACGGACGGTGGGTGGCGTTCACCGAGCATTACAACGCATTTGTCGCGCCGTTCTTTCCCGCCGGCAAGCGGGTATCGGTGGGCGGCAAGACCAGTGCGTATCCTGTCCGGCAGGTGTCGGCGCGCGGTGGCGAAGTGCTGCACTGGTCGGGTGATAGCAAAGTTTTGGGCTGGTCGTACGGGCAGTATCTCTATCGCCGCCCTCTGACCGACGCGTTTGCGTTCCTCCAGGGCGCTCCCGAAGCGCTTCCGGAGCCCGCGACCGAGGGTCGTGACCTGAGTTTCGAAGTCGAGGCCGACAAGCCCGGCGGGCGGATCGCGCTGGTCGGCGCGCGGATCGTGACGATGCGCGACGCCTACGACCGACAGGAAGTGATCGAGAACGGCACGATCCTGGTCAACGGTAACCGCATCGAGGCCGTGGGTGCCTCCGGGGACGTGGAAATTCCCGACGGTTACCGCAGCGTAGACGTGGCGGGGCATACCGTCATCCCCGGCCTGGTCGACGCGCACGCCCACGGCGCGATGAGCAACGATCAGCTGCAGCCGCGCCAGAACTGGATGCAGTACGCGAACCTCGCGTTCGGCGTCACGACCATTCACGACCCTTCCAACGACAACTGGGGCATCTTCTCGATGGCCGAGCTGCAGCGCACCGGCGAGTCGCTCGCGCCGCGCATTTTCTCCACCGGCCGTATCCTCTACGGTGCCCTGGCGCCGGGTGCGACTGCCCGGGTCGACGATTACGAGGATGCGCTGTTTCACGTGCGGCGACAGAAGGAACAGGGCGCGATATCGGTCAAGAGCTACAACTACCTGGGCCGTGATCAGCGCCAGCAGGTGCTCGAGGCCGCTCGCGAACTCGACATGATCGTGGTCCCCGAGGGCGGCATGCGGCTGGAGCAGAACCTGACCCAGATCGTCGACGGCCACACCGGCATCGAACACAGCCTGTCGGTCAAGCGGATTTACGACGATATAGACCAGCTCTGGAGCCAGACCGGCGTGTTCTACTCGCCGACCTTCGTGGTTGCCTACGGTGGACTCATGGGCGAGGAATACTGGTACGACACCACCGAGGTGTGGAAGAACGAGAAGCTGATGTCCTTCACGCCCGAATCGATCGTTTTCCCGCGTTCGATCCGCAGGCCGCGCGCCCCGGAGGCCCACTACAACCATTTCTTCGTTGCCGAGGAGGCCAGGGAGCTCAACGCGCTGGGTGTGCCGGTCGTGATCGGGGCGCACGGACAGCTGGCCGGTCTCGGCGCGCACTGGGAGTTCTGGATGATGGAGCAGGGCGGCTTCAGCCCGTTCGAGGCGCTCAGGGGCGCGACCATCGACGGCGCCCGCTATTTCGGCATGGACGCCGAGATCGGTTCGATCGAGCCCGGCAAACTGGCCGACCTCGTCGTCATCGACGGCAACCCGCTTGAGAACATTCGCGACAGCCAGAACGTGGTCTACACCATGCTCAACGGGCGGCTGTACGATGCCTCGAACATGAACCAGGTGGCGCCCAAGCAAGTCGAGCGCGAGCCGTTCTTTTTCGAGCGCCAGGGCGGTGACGCCTGGATTCCGGCAACCCACGAGCGGTTCGAGCGCCAGGCGCAGGCGCTGGGCTGGCGACACGAGCACTGACAAGACGCTCGATCCTGCCTGATTCAAACGCCCGCCGATCGGTTCGGCGGGCGTTTTTACAGGCGCCTACCGAGTTCGCCTGACCTGACAGTAATACCTTGGCGGCCATGCGCCTTCGCGATAACTGTCCCGGCGGTCGGGCTATAACGATTCGTTCTGTTCCTGCGATTATGCGTTTTTGATCCAGGCGAGCGCATTGGACTCGGGTAACATCGATCTCGTCTCAATGAGTAAAAAACGGATGCGGGAATCGAGATGAGCTGGGTGGTTCACAAGTTCGGTGGCAGCAGTCTTGCCGACGCCGAGGCATTCCGCCACGTCGGCGGTCTTCTGGATTCGCTGGACGACCGGCGGCAGGCCGTGGTGGTATCGGCAATGCAGGGTACGACCGACGCGCTGATAGAACTGGCCCGCGCCGCGGCCGGGGAGGCCACGCACTCGGCACCCGAATGGGAGGCCGGTTTCGACGACCTGCGTCGCCGCCACCTCGAGTGCGCAGAGGCGCTGCAGGCCGAAGACGATGTGCGCACGGCGCTGGAGCGATCGTTCGCCGACCTGAGGCACTTGCTGGAAGGTCTCGCATTGCTCGGCAGCTTGCCGGGCGAGGTCCTCGACCTGGTCTCGGGTCTCGGCGAGCAATGGTCGGCAAGGCTTCTCGTCGGGGTGCTGGCGCACGGAGACCGGCCCGCCGCGTTCGTCGACGCGCGCGACGTGATCCGCATCGAACGGGGCGAGCTGGGCCCCGTGCCGCTGATGGACAAGAGCCAGCGAGCGCTGGAGAGTCTGTCCCTTAAACAGGCCGACAGGCTGGTGATGACCGGCTTCAGCTGCCGGGATGCGGCCGGGCGCGTCACCACACTGGGGCGCAACGGCAGCGACTTTTCCGCGACCATACTCGCCGCACTGCTCGACGCCGACGAGGTTCATATCTGGACGGACGTCGAGGGCGTGCTGTCGGCCGATCCACGGCGCGTGCCGCAGGCCGAGGTGGTGCATCGATTGTCGTACCGCGAAGCGTTCGAGCTTGCCTATTTCGGCGCCAGGGTGCTGCATCCGCAAACGCTGGCGCCGCTGCTGAAGCGCGCGATCCCGGTACGGATACGATCGACCCGGCTTCCCGATTCGCCCGGCACGCTCATCGACCGGCGCGGCTCGAGCGTGCCCCCGGTCAAGGGCGTTTCATGTATCGAGAAGCTGGCGCTGATAAACATCGAGGGCGCCGGGATGCTCGGTGTGCCGGGCACCGCCGAGCGCGTCTTCGAAACGCTGCACCGGGCCGATATCTCGGTCACCATGATTTCCCAGGGTTCCTCGGAGCACTCGATCTGCTGCGTATTGCCGAGACACGACGGCGAGCGGGCGCGTGAACTGCTGAACCAGCGGTTCCTGCACGAGATCGAATCGGGCCAGTTGCAGCGGATTTCGGTGCTGGACGACATCGAGGTCCTGGCCATCGTCGGCGACGGCATGGCCGGCTCGCCCGGTGTTGCCGGGCGACTGTTCTCTTCGCTGGGCCGGGCCGGCGTCAACGTCCGCGCGATCGCCCAGGGCAGTTCCGAGCGCAACATTTCGGTGGCCGTCGATGCGGCAGCCTCGACGCGCGCGCTGCGCGCGGTGCATTCGGCGTTCTACCTGTCCGACCAGACCCTCTCGATCGGCCTGATCGGGCCCGGCCAGGTCGGGCGGGCGCTGCTCGGCCAGATGCGCGACGCGCGCGCGCGGCTGCTGGACACCGCGCACATCGACCTGCGAGTCCGTGCGGTGGCTAATTCCCGCACCATGGAACTGGCCGAGACCGAGCTGTCGGATTCGGGATTTGCCGGCCGACTCGAGCATGGCGCGGCGCTGGATCTGGACCAATTCGCCGCGCACGTGCACGCCGAACACCTGCCGCACGCCATCATCATCGACTGCTCGGCCAGCGATGCCATCGCCGACCGCTATGCCGACTGGCTCGGGCGAGGCATACACGTCATCACGCCCAACAAGCACGCCGGAAGCGGTGATCTTGATCGCTACCTGACGCTGCGCGAACTGGCTTCGGGCGCCGGAGCGCGCTGGCGTTACGAGGCCACGGTAGGCGCCGGCCTCCCGGTCGTCCAGACCCTGCGCGACCTGATCGATTCGGGTGATCGGGTGTTGCGCATCGAGGGCATCTTTTCCGGCACGCTGGCCTGGTTGTTCAATCGCTTCGAGCCGGGCATGTCGTTCGCCGCCCTGGTCCGGGAGGCGCGCGAATCGGGCTACACCGAGCCGGACCCGCGCGACGACCTGTCCGGCACCGACGTGGCGAGAAAACTCGTGATCCTGGGACGGGAGATGGGCATGGATCTGACGCTGGAAGGCGTCGAGGTCGAAAGCCTGGTGCCCGGTGGGCTGTCGGACGGCGGCGTCGACGAATTCCTGAAAGGGTTGGACGTGCTCGACGAGGACATGGCGAGGCGCATGGACGACGCCCGCGCCAACGGCCGGTGCCTGCGATACACGGCGGCGCTGGACGCGCAGGGCAATGCGCGCGTCGGGCTGGAATCGCTGCCGCTGGACCATCCGTTCGCCCACCTCGCGCTGACCGACAACGTGGTCGCGTTCACCACCGAACGGTACAACGAGAATCCCCTGATCGTTCAGGGCCCCGGCGCCGGGCCCCAGGTCACCGCGGCCGGGGTCTTTTCGGACCTTCTCAGGATCGCGCAGGCCAGGTAGCCTGGCGTGAGCCGGGCGACTGCGCCCGGCTGTTTTAGGTTTTAGGTTTTAGGTGTTAAGCAAAAGCTATACCGAGCCGCATAAAGATCGGCTTTGTCATTGAAAAAGATAGGTTTTACCTAACACTTAAAACCTAAAACCTAAAACGCGAAGCCTGAAACGCAGTTTCAGCTATCGCAATGCCAACAGCCCTCGGCGATCCAGTTCAACGCCCCGCTGGTCGTGGTGCCGCCCAGTGTGCTGCCAATTGGGCTGCCGGGCGGGATGTCGGGGCCGGGGGTCAGTGGATCGGCCGGAGGGGCCGGGCGTTGCAGGTGATTGTCGATGCGTGCGGCAAGCCAGTCGCCGAATTCGCGCATGTCCCTTTGTCGTTTGACTCGATTCAAGAGCGCCCGCAAGCCGCTTCGTGCGGCCACCTGCACCTCGGCCGATCCGGTTTGCCCGTCCAGCCGCATCAGTGCGCTGGCATAGCGCGAGATCAGACGTCCCGAGATCACGCGCGAGCGCGGTGCTTCGGCACGTCCCAGGTCTTCGAGCAGCCGGGCGCGCACGGCGGCAATCACCTCGGTCAGCGAAGGCAGCTCCGCATCCATCGCCGCCTGCGCCGCCAGCCGCTCGGCGCGGGTCGGATCGAGCAGGGCGGCGAAGCTTATGTCGCCTGCGGTTTCGGCGGCCGTGAACAGGTCGAAGGCCGGCGCGGTCCGGCCCGGAAGCGTTTCCTCGCCCGGCTCGAACCAGTAACCGTCGTAGCTCGGCGGCATCATTCTTACGAGGTCATCGGGCAGGTCGAGTCGTTCGGGATCCAGCGTTTCCAGCAGCATCGCAAGCGCTCGTCGCTGGTCCTCCGCGGCGACCGGGGCAGGGCGCTGGCCGGGTCCGCCGCGTTGTGCGTAGCTGAATTTCACGCCGCCCAGGGACTTGGCCGCGGCGTCGACCTGGTAACGGTGGTAGAGATAGATCGGCACCAGCACTTCGCGCAAGGCGGCCAGCGGGCGCCCGGCCGCGATCCGGTCGGCGCCGAACCGCGCCAGGGCCTGTTCACGAACCGCCAGCGCGTTACCCAGTTCCTCGATAGGGTCGCCGCCGTTGTCCCAGACCGCGCCGTGCGGATGGCCTGTCGATACGCTCCGGGCGTGCTCGTCGGCGACGAAGCGCAGGCCGCGCTCTGCGCCTTCGGCCACGATTGCGTCAAGACGCTCGGACTCGCTGACGTCCGGGGCGAACTCCGAGTACAGCCAGCGGGCGATCAGCTTGTCCCACTCACCAATACCGTGATCGTAGGCGCCGGAGAAATCCAGGCCTCCAAGGTCGTCGACCTTCACCCAGGGGGCGGGGTAGTCCATGACCGAAGCGCGATCGTTGGTCGAGGCGGCGAAGTTGTGGCCGAAACCGAGCGCGTGGCCGAGTTCGTGCGCGGCCAGCTGCCGAATCCGGTCCAGCGCGAGCTCGACCGGGTCGTCCTCTCGCCCGCTGCCCACTGCATCGACGCCGGCCAGGCCCTCGAAGATCATCCGATCCTGGCGCACGCGCTGCGAGCCCAGGATCACGTGACCCTTGATCATTTCGCCGGTGCGAGGATCGATGATGCCGCCGCCGTAGGACCAGCCGCGCGTCTGGCGGTGCACCCACTGGACAACGTTGTAGCGAATATCCAGCGGATGGGCGTCCTCGGGCAGCAGTTCCACCCGGAAACCGTCGGGGAAGCCGGCCGCGGCGAACGCGTCGCGCCACCAGGATGCGCCCTCGACAAGCGCCTGTCGAATACGCTCCGGCGCGCCCGGATCGATGTAAAACACCAGCGGTTCGCGCACGCCCGACCCTGGGTTGCCGGGCTCGTTGTACTGCAGCCTGTGGCGCATTGCATAGGCGCGAACGACCGGCTCGTCCAGGTCGGCGGCGTAGTCGTAGAAGCCCAGCGCGAACGTACCGGTGCGCGGGTCGGCGCTGCGCACCCGGTAGCCGTCGTCGGGCAGGCGCACGAAGCTGTGGTGCTGAATCAGCGTCACCACGCCGGGGTCGGCCGCGGTCGCCCGGATTTCTCGGCCGGGCTCGTCGCCGGTAAACGTGATCCAGGCGTCGACTTCGACGTTGTCCGGAAACACCAGCAGCGACGCGGCATCGGGCAGCGAGCGGTCGTCGGCGCGGGTGAACTTGCCGCCGTCGCGGCTCAGGGTCTGCGCCAGGCCCAGCGCGTCTGCGGTCAGCAGCCCGGCAAGATCGATGAGGACGCGGCCGTTGTCGTCCTCGGCGATGATTTCGGTGGACCAGACGAACGAGGTCGCAAACGAGTCGCTGACCGCGCGCTGTTCCAGCGGGTTGGACGTCACGGCGCGGTAGCGATGATTCTCGACCTCGGCGATGACCCGGTCGCCGATGCGCCTGAACCTGAGGATGCGCCCGGAATTGCCCCAGCCGCGATCGAGCCCGAGCGGATTCGATCCCAGCCCGGCAGTCAGTCGCTGGGCATGGATGAAGCGCAGCAGCACGCCGGGTTGTTCGAATTCGGCCGACGGGGCCGGAAGCCGCGCCAGCACCTTGCCTTTTTCCGGGCTGCTGTAGATGTCGATGAAGCCTTCGCTGAGCTCCAAGCCCGTCGTGGCCTCGGTGAAGGAAGCCGGTTGACTGCCGGCGGATTCATCTTCCGCGAACGCCGGGACATAACCTGGAACGGCGAAGGCAAGAAATAGAGCGGCCCAAAAAGGGGCAAGTGTGCGTTTCGGCATCGAAGTCAGTCCGCGCTCATGCCCTTGTAGTTCAATTCGACCCAGCGATCCGGCTCGATGAAGCCCTGGCCCCATTGGGCGTCGAATTCCCTGGTTATTTCGGCTTCCAGGACCTGCTCCAGCGTGGCGCCCACTTCGATCAGGTCTTCGAGCCTGCCGTGCACCGTGGCCAGCATGTCACGGTATGCGCGCAGCTGATTGCGATCGATCACCGGGCCGCCGTGTCCGGTAATGACCGAGGTGTCTTCGTCTGCCAGCAGGATCACGCGATCGGTCGCACCGATCATGCCGGCCAGACTGCCGCCGCTGCCGTAGTCGATGAACGGATAAAGCCCGTGGAATACGATGTCGCCGGTGTGGATCACATTGGCCTCCGCCAGGCGCACGATCGCATCACCGTCGGTGTGCGCGTTCGGCACATGGATCGCGTTGACAGTGTGCCCGCCCAGGTGGAATGTGACCTGGTCGTTGAACGTCACCACCGGCAGCGCCTGCTCGGTCGCCGGCGGAACTTCGCGCTCGAAGAATTCCATGAACTGCCCGGCCGACATGCGCTTGCGCACATTGTCGTGCGCGACGACCAGGGCGCCGGCCTCGGCCATGTTCTCGTTGCCGCCGGTATGGTCGCCGTGCCAGTGGGTGTTGAAAACGAAACGGATCGGCTGGTTCGTGACTTCGGCCACGGCCGCCTTGATCTTGTCGGTGAGCGGGGCGTACTGGTCGTCGATCAGAAATGCGCCGTTGTCGCCGACCACAAGGCCGAGGTTTCCGCCCGCGCCCTGGAGCGCGTAGATGCCCTCTGAGACCTTCGTGGTCCGAATCTCGACCGAAGAGAAATCCTGGGCGATCGCCAGCGCAGGCAGAAAAGCGAAGGCAGCGCAGATGGCATTGAGCGTCAAGCGGTTCATGAATCGTGGCTCCTGTTTCAGGGAATTGGTCGACGGCCATTCTATAGCCGTTCGATCAAGCCACGGTAAACCGCTTGTCCGCCTCGCGCAAGCCGGTTTCGGCGCAGGGCGGCTGCGTTTCCTTAATCTTTCCGTGCTTTGGCGTCTTCCTTCATGCAATGAACGAACGGGCAAGCTCAACCAGCGACCATACGGCCGGTATCGCGAACGTTGTCAGTTTGCGCGAAGCCGCAGCCGCCGGGGGCGCCAATGGACGAGGCGCGCAGCCGACCGCACCATGAATCGCCAGGCGCGGCCCGGCCAGCGGCTCATGACGTCCAGCCAGAGATAGATGGTGGGCAGGAACACCAGGCTCACGACGGTGGAGAACAGCAGTCCGCCGACGATGGCGCGGGCCATGGGGTAGTAGGGCGGCCCGCCGCCGCCGATCTGGGTGGTGCCGACGCAAAGCGGCACCAGGCCCAGCACGGTGGTGCCGACGGTCATCAGGATGGGACGCAGACGGTCGCGCCCTGCCTGCAGTATGGCGTCGTCCCGAGCCATTCCGCCGTTGCGCAACTGGTTGATATGGTCGATGAGCACGATGCCGTTGTTCACGACAACGCCGATCAGGATCAGGATGCCTATCATCGCCATCAGCGAAAACGTCGTGCCTGTGACCAGGAAGAACCAGTAGACGCCGACGACCGAGAACAGGATCGAGACGATCATCGTGACCGGATACAGCAGTGATTCGAATAGCGCCGCAAGCACGATGTAGATGATCACCAGGGCGAGCAGGATATTGATCAGCATGCGCATGCCGGTATCGTCCTCGCGACTGAATCCGCGCCCCAGTCGCCATTCGTAGCCCGACGGGAGGGTCATCGCGCCCAGCGTGGATTCGATCCGTTCGCGCGCCTCGGGCATCGTGATGTCGTCCAGGTTGGCTTCGACGGTCAGCGAGGTTTCCCGGTCCACGCGGCGGATGATCCCGGGACCGGGATTTTCGACCAGGTCGACCAGGGCCGTGATCGGCACCTGGCGGCCTTCGGCGTTGGTCAGCAGCAGACCGGCCAGCGCTTCCGGGCTTCGGCTGTCTTCGTCGCGGAACCGGATGCGAACCGGGACTTCGCCCTGTTGCCCCTGGAACTCGCGCAGGCTCACGCCGCGCAGCGCGGTGGCGATGGTGGTCGCGATCTGGCCGGAGTCGAACCCCAGCAGACGGGCGCGGTCCCGGTCGATGCGCACCTGCAGTTCTCGCTCGTTCGGCGATTCGGGCAGGCGCACGCCCTCCAGCCCGTCGACCGGCTCGAGCAACCGGACCACTTCTCCGGCCAGCGTTCGCAATCGGGTGCTCGATGCGCCGACCAGCGTGACGCTCACGCCTTCGCCGCCGGCGGTGCGTTCACGATCGAAGCTCGGCTTGCCGATCACGATCTCGGGCATCTCGGCCAGGATCTCGTCGGCGATGTCGCTGCTCGGTCGTTCGTCTTCGACGTCCTCTGTCAGCAGGATCGACGACTGGGCCTCGCCGGATTCGTTGTAGTAGGAGTAAACCGAGCGTATCTGCAGCCGGGACTGGTTTGCATACAGGTAATCCTCGATCCGGTCCACCGCGCGCTTGACCTGGTCCAGCGGGTAGTGGGCGTCCAGGTTGTACTGCAGGAACAGGTCGCGGTCCTCTTCGGCCGGGAACATGTCGGTCTCGACCATGCCGGCCGGGATGACGATCGAGGCAAAGGTCAGGACGATCAGCGCGGCGCTTTTCCAGCGATGGCGAAGCGTCCAGCCCAGCACGGCCTGGTAGCGCGTGCGGATGGCGTCGAGGACCGGAGACGACGACTGGCGCGTCGGTGGCTTCAGTCGGCTCGCGATCATCGGGATCAAGGTCTGCGCCAGGATCAGCGAAACGGCCAGCGAGACCACGATGGCGATCGCGACGTGGGAGAGAAAGATCGAGATCTCGGTCTGCTCGCCGAAGATGTTGGGCAGGAACACCGCCGCGCTGGTCAGCGTGCCGGCGGCCACGGCCAGCGCCACGCTGCGCACGCCGCGCTCGGTGGCCGCCACGACGTGTTCCGGCCCCGGGGTCTTTTCCCGTTCCGTGGCGATGCTTTCGCTGACCACCACCGCGTTGTCGACCAGCATGCCGATGGCCAGCATCAGGCCCATCATCGAGAGAATGTTCAGCGACACGCCGAGGAAGTACATCGCGCCCAGCGTGATCGTGATCGATACCGGGACCGCGAGCGCCACCATCAGCGTCATGGGTACGTTTCGAAGAAAGAAATACAGCACGAACAGCGAAAGCAGCGCGCCGAGCAACCCGGCGTTGCGCAGGTCGGTCAGCGAACTGACCACGCCGTCGGCCTGGTTTTCGAGGAAGAACAGGTTGATGCCGTTCATTTCCGGCTGGGCGCCGATGCGCTCGACCTCGGCGATCGCCCGTCGCCCGACGTCGACCAGGTTGGCGCCGCTTTCCTTGAGGATGTTCACGCCGATGGCGTACTTGCGGTCCAGGTGACGGGCGTAGTCACGCTCGGCGGTCCCGTAGGTGACCTCGGCTATATCCTGCAACCTGAGCCCGTCGGCGATCACCAGGTTGCGGTACTGCTCGACGTCGCGGAACTCGCCTCGCGGGGTGACCCGGTAGCGCGTGCCCGAGTCGGTCAGCATGCCGGCGGAGGTCGAGAAGTTCACGCTGCGCAGCTTTTCCAGCAGCGCCGGCAGGTCGACCCGGTGCGCGTTGACGCGGTCGGCGACCAGCTCGATGTTGATCTCCTTCGGCTCCAGTCCCTGCAGTTCCACCCGGGCCACGCCCTCGATGCGCTCCAGCGGCCGGATAAGCGTGCGCATGATCATGTCGTAGGCGTTGGAGAGGTCGCGCTCGGACGAGATTCTCAGCGTCAGCACCGGCTGGTCGGCGGTATTGAACTTGAGCACCTGGATGCGGCGCACGTCCTCGGGCAACTGGTCGCGCACCGCCTCGATCCGTTCGCGCGCCTCGACGGCCTTGATCGCCACGTCCTCGCCCCAGTCGAATTCGATCTGGAACTGCGCCATGTCGGCCGCCGATGTGCTGGACAGGCGCTTGACGTCGCTGAGCGTCGCCAGCACTTCTTCGACCGGGCGGGTGATCTCCTGCTCCACTTCTTCCGGCGTGGAACCGGGGTAGGGCACCTGCACCAGCACGAACGGAATGTCGAGTTCGGGGAAGAACTCCAGCGGCAGCAGGCGCGCGGCGATGACGCCCACCGAAACCAGCGAAACGAACGCCATCACGATCGTGATCGGCCGGCGGATCGAGAACTCGGCGGGCGAACTCATGGTTCAGGCCCCGGCCGGCACTTCGACGCCGCCGGGCGCCGGGACCGCCGCAGGCGACCTGTCCAGCAGGGTATAGACCACCGGCACCACGATCAGCGTAAGAACCATGGAGACCAGCAGTCCGCCGATGACCGTGATCGCCATGGGCATGCGCATCTCGGCGCCTTCGCCGAGCCCCAGCGCCATCGGCAGAAGGCCGAGCGCGGTCGTCAGGGTCGTCATCAGGATGGGTCTCAGGCGCTGACTGCCCGCCTGGATGATGGCGTTTGCTCGGTCGAGACCTTCGGCCCGCAGGCGGTTGATCAGGTCGACCAGCACGATGGCGTTGTTGACCACGATGCCGCTGAGCATGATCATGCCGATGAACACCATGACGTTGATCGTCGTTCCTGTGATCGCCAGCGCCAGGGCCACGCCCACCGCGGCCAGCGGAACGGAGAAAAGAATCACGAACGGGTGCAGCAGCGACTCGAACTGCGAGGCCATGACGATGTAGACCAGGAAGATCGCCAGGCCCAGGGCGAACAGCAGGGACCGGATCGAGGCCTGCATTTCGGCGTTCTGTCCGAGCACGCTCATGCGCATGGTCGGCGGCACGGCCAGGTCGGAAAGTCTCGCGTCGACGTCCTCGACCGCGGCGCTGAGCGCACCGTAGGCGAGGTTGGCCGAAATCACGGCCACGCGCTCCTGGTTGGCGCGGCGGATTTCGGCCGGGCCTTCTGCCACGATGATCTCCGCCACCGCGTCCAGCGTCACGGGTCGGGCGCTGCCGGGATTCACGATCAGGTTGCGGATATCGTCGATGGAGGAGCGATCCGGTTCGCCGGCCCGCACCAGGATGTCGATCTTGCGGTCGCGCCAGCTGTAACGGGTCGCCACGGTGCCGCGCACCGTGTTGACCAGCTGGTCGGCAACCTGGCGAACGCTCAGGCCGAGCGACGCGATGCGCTCCTGGTCGAAGTGCACCTGTACTTCGGGGTAGCCACTGTCCATGCTCGACTCCAGGTCGACCAGGCGATCGGAGTCCTCGAGCCGTGCCACCACCTGGTCGGCGACCGACTTCAGGGCATCGAGCTCGAAGCCGGAGATCCGGATCTCGATCGGCTTGTCGAAGCTCATCAGCTCCGGCCTGGAAATGCGCGTCTTCAGGCCCGGCTGGCCCGCGGCGGCGGCCCGCAGGGCCGTCATGGCGCGTTGCTCGGTTTCGGGCGTGACGTTGTCGAGCGAGACGAGAATGCGGCTGATGTTCTCGCCGGACTCGGTCGGGTTGGCGTCGATCCGGTTGCCGCTGCCGGCAACGCCGAACGCATAGTCGATTTCGGCGAGCGGTTCGGCGGCCGCCTGGATCCGGCGCATCACGCGGTCGGTTTCGATCAATGGCGTCCCCGGCGGGAGTTCCGCGGTGACTTCAAACCGTCCCTGGGCCAGCTGTGGCACCAGCTCGGTATCCTGCTGTACCAGGAAGGCCAGCGAGCCCAGCAGCAGGGCCGAGGCCACCGCCAGCACGGCGAAGCGGTGCCGCAGGGCGCGCTCCAGGATGAACCGATAGCGACCGCGTACGGCCTGCATCAGGCGGCCGCCGCCTTGTTCGCCGGTTTCAAGCCGCTTGCCGGCGCGACCGCCGAGACGGGCGGCAAGCATCGGGATCAGGGTCAGGGCGACCAGCAGTGAGATCGCCAGCGCGTAGGTCACGGTCAGCGCCTGGTCGGAGAACAGCTGGCCGGCAATACCCTCGACGAACGCAAGCGGGAAGAACACCGCGATGGTGGTCAGCGTGGAGGCCAGTACGGCGGCGGCCACTTCCGACCCGCCTCGAACGGCGGCCCGGGCGCGCGACTCCGTCGGCGCTTCGCCCGATGCGCCGTCGGCCGAGCGCTGTCGCGAGATGTTTTCCAGCACCACGATCGCGTTGTCGACCAGCAGACCGGTGGCCAGCGCGATGCCGCCAAGCGACATGATGTTGAGCGAGATGCCGGTTTCGGCCATCAGGAAGAAGGTCGCGACGATGGAGACCGGAATCGAGACGGCCACGATCAGCGTCGAGGCCCAGTCGCGCAGGAACGCGAATATCACGAGCATGGCCAGCAGTCCGCCAAGCAGGGCATTGCCGACGACTTCGTCTATCGCCTGGCCGATGAAGGTCGCCTGGTTTTCGACCACCACCAGCTGCATGCCGTTGGGCAACTCCGCGCGCACCGATTCCAGCTTTTCGATCACGGCTTCGGCTACGCCCACGGTATTCGTATCGCCTTCCTTGTAGACGGCGAGCTCGACCGCTTCGCGACCGTCGAGCCGGATCACGGCCTCGCGCTCGCTGAAGCCCTGCGACACCTCGGCCACGTCGCGCAGGTAGACCGGCCGACCGGAACGCTCGGCGACGATCATGCCGGCGATCTCCTCGACGCTGGTGAACTGGTTCATGGTGCGCACCAGGTAGCGCTGGCTGCCGGTCTCGAGCCGGCCTGCCGAAACGTTGACGTTCTCGGCGGCCAGCCGCGCGGCCAGTTGGGCCACGTCTACGTTCAGTCGTGCCATGCGCTCGGGGTCGATCTCGATCTGTATCTCGTCTTCCAGGCCCCCGGAAACCTTGACAGCGGCCACGCCGGCGACCGGCTCGATCGCCTTCTTCAGCTGCTCGTCGGCATGCCGGCGAAGCGCCTTGAGCGCACGGGTCTCGTTCTCGGGGGTGTCTTCGAAGCCGAGCGCCATGCGCACGATGGGATCGGTGGCGGGATTGAAGCGCAGCAGCGACGGCCGCCCGGCCTCCAGCGGCAGCTGCAGCACTTCCAGCTTCTCGCGAACGTCCAGCCCGGCCATGTCCATGTCGGTGCCCCAGGCGAACTCGAGGATCACGTCCGACTGCCCGGTGCGTGAAATCGAATCGATGCTGCGCACGTTGTTGACGGTACCGACGCTTTCCTCGATCGGGCGGGTCAGCAGCGTTTCGATCTCGGCGGGCGCGGCGCCCTGAAGTTCGGTGCGCACGGTCAGCGTGGGGTAGCTCAGGTCGGGCAGCAGGTTCACGCTCAGGCCGCCCAGCGATATCAGGCCGAACAGCAGCAGGGTGACCGCGCCCATCATGACCGTGACGGGGCGCCGAACGGCGACCGCTATCCAGTTCATGACTGGACGATCCCGGCTTCGATGATCCGGATCTCCGCCCCGTCGCGCAGGCTGTTCTTGCCGGCCGTCACCACGGTTTCGCCTTCACCGAGGCCCTCGAGAATCTCGACGCCCCCGGCGCCGTCATAGCCGGTCGTGACGGTTCGTCGCTCGGCCGTGTAACCGGCCCCGTCGTCGCGCTTCCTGGCCACGAATACGGCCACTGCTCCGTCTTCGTTCATCAGCGCCGTCTGCGGCACCAGCGGCACGTTGGTGCGGCTGTCGTGGACGACCCGCACGCGTCCGAACAGGCCGGGGCGCAGACGGCCGCTGTCGTCGCTGAAGGTCACGGTGACCTTGACCGTGCCGGTCTCGGCGTCGACCACCGGACTGATCCTGAGCACCTGGCCGCTGAATTCCCGGCCCGGAAAGGCATCCACCTGCAGCGTCGCCGGCTGGCCGGCGCCGAGCAGGTTCAGTTCGCGTTCGGGCACGTGCAGCACCGCCCACAGCGGGTCGAAGTCGTCGATCATGAAAAGCGGCTGGTTCTGCGTGACCAGGTTGCCGACCTTGACCATGCGGTCGGCGACCACGCCCGCGATCGGGGCGCGGATCTCGGTGTGGGCAAGATCGAGCTGCGCCAGGCCATCGGTTGCCCGCTGGGCCTCGGTATCGAAGCGGATGCGCTCGTACTCGTCGGTGCTGATCAGGTCGCGCTCGTGCAGCTCGCGGGCCCGTTCGAGTTCGTTTTCGAGCTTGCGCAACCTGGCCTCGGTCTGCCGGGCCTGGAACTCGTAGCGGTCGCGCTCCAGCCGCGCCAGCACCTGGCCGGCCTCGACGCGATCGCCTTCCTCGACCAGGATATCCAGCACGATGCCGCCGAGCTTGGCCACGGCGGTGGTCTGGCGTTCGGGCACGAGGGTTGCGGTGCCGGCATAGGACGAGGTGACGTCGCCGAACGAAACTTCGGTGACCTCGACCGGAATCGAGACCGGCGCATCGTCGGCGGCAGGCGGATCGGACGAGTTCGCGTCTGCGCCGCAGCCGTTGAGCAGCGGGACGGCGAGCAGGGCGGTGAGGACAAGACCAGACGTGCGGAAGAGGTGGCGCTTGGAACTCGGCATGACGGTGGCCTGTGATGGTCATTTAGTGTGGTAGTAGACTAACACACCAATGCACCAAAAGCAAGCCCCGGCCCGCGTAAGCCGGGTCCGGAACGCTTGTGCGACGGTCGAGCTTTACCTAATTGACCGCGTGGCCCGCTAGCTCCTGCGCCAGGCGAAGAACCTTTCGGCCAGCTTCAGCGCGCCTTCGGGCTTGCGCGCCTTCTTCCACTCGCCGGCGGCGAACTTGTTGGCCTCGTTCATCGTCGGGTAGATGTGGATGGTGCCGAGAATCTTGTTCAGGCCCAGGCCGTGCTTCATGGCCAGGATGAATTCGGCGATCAGTTCACCGGCGTGCGCGCCAACAATCGTCGCGCCCAGGATCCTGTCCTTCCCGGGCTCGGTCAGTACCTTCACGAAGCCCTCGTCGGCGCTGTCGGCGATCGCGCGGTCCAGGTCGTCGATGCCGTATCGAGTCACGTCGTAATCGATGTCCTGCTCGGCGGCCTCGGTTTCGCTCAGGCCCACGCGCGCGACCTCGGGCTCGGTGAAGGTGGCCCAGGGAATCACGCGGTAGTCGACGCGGAACGACCAGAACGGGGCGAGCAGGGCGTTGACCGACGCAAACCAGGCCTGGTGCGAAGCCACGTGCGTGAACTGGTACGGGCCGGCCGCATCGCCGCAGACGTAGATATTCGGGAAATTGGTCCGAAGCCAGGGATCGGTTTCAATCGTGCCCCGGTTGGCGATCCGGACACCCATCTCCTCCAGTCCGAAGCCTCGCGTTCGCGCCTTTCTTCCAAGCGCGATCAGTACGCGATCGAACTCGATCGCGACTTCCTCGCCGTCGCGCTCGCAGACCACGCTTCCGCTGCCGGCGCCCTTGTCCTCGAATCGGCTGGCCCTGTGCCCGGTGGCGATTTTCACGCCCTCGGCCTCGAGGCGCTTCATAAGGGCCTGGCTGGCGTCGGGATCCTCGCGCGGCACCAGCCGGTCGGCCATCTCGATGATGGTCACCTTCGAGCCCAGCCGGGCGAAGGCCTGGGCCAGCTCGCAGCCGATCGGGCCGCCGCCGAGCACGGCGAAGCGCTCGGGCAGGTCCTCGAGTTCCCAGATGGTGTCGCTGGTGACGTAGTCGATACCGTCGAGCCCGTCGATCGGCGGCACCAGCGGCTCCGCGCCCGTGGCCAGGATGATGCTCCGGGCGGTGATGGTCTTGCCGTCGACCTGGACGGCCCAGGGCGAGACCAGCCTGCCGGCACTCTCGATGACGTCGACGCCCATGCCCCGGTAGCGCTCGGGCGAATCGTGCGGCTCTATCTTCGAGATCACGTCGCGCACCCGCTGCATGACGTCGGCCAGCGAGAAATCGGCGGTCATGGACTTGATCCCGTAGCGTTCGGAATCGCGCGCGTCCTGGACCAGGCGCGCGGTTCTCAGCAGCGCCTTGGACGGCACGCAGCCTGTGTTCAGGCAATCACCACCCATCCTGTTCTTTTCTATCAGCGCCACTTTCGCCTTGATCGTGGCACCGATATAGGCCGAAACCAGCCCGGCCGAGCCGGCGCCGAGGACGATCACGTTGTAGTCGAACGATTTCGGCTTGTCGTGGCCGGCATAGACCTTGCGGTGCTTGAGCAGTCTCAGCACCCAGCGCAGGATCAGCGGCAGCAGCCCCAGCAGCGCGAACGCGCCGATCAATTCCAGGGAAAGGATGTCGCCGGCCGACTCGACCTGGCTCAACTGCGTGCCGGCGTTGACGTAGACCAGCGTGGCCGGGAGCATCCCGAGCTGGCTGACCCAGTAATAGGTCCAGGTGCGGATGGGGGTCAGCGCCATGACCAGGTTGATCACCCAGAACGGAAACACCGGCACCAGCCGAAGCGCCAGCAGGTAGAACGCGCCGTCCTTTTCGACCCCTTCGTTGATGGTCTTGAGGCGCTTGCTGAATTTCTTCTGGATCGTGTCGCGGAACAGGAAGCGCGCGGCCAGGAATACCAGCGTCGCCCCGATCGACGAGGCGAAGGACACGGCGATTGTGCCGGCCGCCAGCCCGAACAGCGCGCCCCCGGCGATGGTCAATACCGCCGCCCCGGGCAGCGAGAGCGCCGCCATCACGATGTAGACGGCCATGTAGAGCGCCAGCATGCCGAAGAAATTGCGGTCGATGAACGTCAGCAGCTGATCGCGCCGCGCGCGCAGTTCGTCCAGGCTGAAGTACTGGCCGAGGTCGAACCAGAAGTAGCTGCCGATCAGCAGCGCGATGACAAGCAGGATCAGGGCTCGGGTGAGGGCAGGTCGCATGGCGGTCCAGTCAGGTGGCGCGGCTCGCGCAGAGGCGTTCAGCCTACAGGGTCTCGCGCGCGGGCGGCATTCAAGGGTTTCCGACGGGACCGGGCCGGCAGGTCGCGCATTGCATCCTCATGAACGAAAAGCGGCCCGGATGAACCGGGCCGCAGAGAAGAATCGACCGATCGTCGGGTCTATTGCAAGGGATTGCAGTCGTAGCCGGCGATGCGTACGAGACGGTCCAGCTCCATGCTGCCGGTACCCTTGCCCAGCGGGGAGAAGTCGTAGTTGACGCGGATCCGGTTGCAGTCGATCACCTCGATCTGGATGCTGCCGGCCGAATCCACGGTCACCTGGTCAGCGGGCGGCTGGTTCGGATCGGAGATGAATTCGCCGTTTTCCAGCGTGCTCATCTGGATCGCCACCGGGCCGGGCTGGGTCAGCGCCGGCGAAGAGTTGCCCACGACCCAGATCGGCTGGCCGTCGAGGTAGGTGAAGAAGATCGCGAACACGAAATTCTCACTGACCTGCTCGGCGATCTGCAGTACCAGGCCCTGGCGCGGTGCGCCATCGAGCACCCACTGGCCCGAATACCGGCCGTTCAGTACGGGCTGATCGAACTGGGGCAGATCCAGCGTCGGCTCGAACTGGTCGAGCACGAATGTGGTGAAGTTGGGTACAGCGGAGGCATACGCGCCCCAAAAAAACTCGAGAGTAATCGTTCCGTTATAGTCGGCAGGAAAAAATGACGGCTCGGGATCAGGATCGTCAACGCTGCTCAGGGAAAACGGATCCACTCCCAGCATCCATGTGGTCCCGTTCTCGGTGACGATGTCACCGGAAGCACCGACATCGCCCGAACCCTGCAACCGGAGCAGTTGCGCCTTGTGGTCGGGAATCTCTACATCGCCAGTGTCGGCAAAAACTTGCGGCACCACGATGGGATTCGCGCCGCCGCTCTGGCTCATGCGCACCAATATCACCGAGAAACCCTCGTCGTCGCAGGCCACGCGCCAGATGCGCACGCGCACCGAGCCGTCGCGCGAATTGCTGTTGATGGTCGGTGCCGTCATGTTGGTATCGACCAACGGGATCGTCCCTTCCGGTGGCTGTTCGGGCAGGTCGATCGATAGACAGCCAGGCGGGAAGGGCGTGCCGAGATCGGTCAGCAGGTTGAGTTCGCCGGTCTGCGCCTGGCTGCCGGCCACCGCGCCGGCCATGAGTGCTGCTGCAAGAATCCTTCGAATTAGCATGCCGAAACCTCTGATATTTGTGAATGGCTGATTGAATTGTAATCCAAAAAAATAACCGGAAGCTGAACCTAATGACGGTGCACAGGGAAATTCCATCCAATTTCCGACCGTCCTCGGCGGCGTAAGATTCTGGTCGAGTGGGTTAGCTCGGCGACGACTAGCAAGTCCGCCCGTCATACCTTTTATTTCTGACTTGGATTCATATTCGTCTGTTCAGTCGCTGTCCTTCCCACCCAGAACCAATGGAATCGGCAAACAGGTGGGTTATCGGTCCGGCAGTCTGCTGCTTAACATAAATTGCTTGAAAAAGTTGACAGTGTGTCTTAAGGGGTGTATGTTTTTGAGCGACTGAACACCAAAGTAGCGGCTTAGAGTTGGCGACTCAAGACTGTAGAAAAAAAGACGCATGAAACTAGCGCAGGCTTTTAAACGCTCGCCTACGGTTTGCTGCATCTAATGGTTACCTAAGTACACTCTGAAGCTCTCGATAGGCCACTCCGGGGTTCGATACGAAGTCGTATGCGGTTCTTGATTGTGGAAGTTCGTGCAGATAGAGCGGTGAATCATCTGAATCTGATAGGCGAAAATTAATGAGCTACAAATACTTCTGTTTGTTCCTGATCATGTTTATTACGAGTCTAGCTAACGGGCAGTATGGTCCCATAGATGATTCTGCCAACAACCCCGCTATAGATTTGGAGCATTTTGAATCACTCATAAGTAAATCAGAATTAGTCTTTTTGGGAGACCTGAAGGCAATTAGCAGGATTCGCCGGGTTGCGGACAGGATCATACCTGGCCCCTGGGTTGTGACGCAGTATTTTATGGAAATTGAAAAAGTAGTATTGTGGCCGCCCAACGAGGCAGCTTCTGAGACGATTTCTTTCGTTTCCTATGGTGGGGATCTAACACTCCAAAACAAGATAGGTGCTGAGAGCGGTACAGAAAACAAGGGGATTGCCCAAAGCGGCGTTGATTCAAGCGGCTACAAGGGCGTATTTGAGCGATTTGGCCGATCAGAATCAATATCGCACACTGCAGGCATTTCACAAACTGGAAGGTATCTGATTTTTATACTCTCCAGCCAAGTACGGAGTGTCTTTGATGACGCCCGACTGTTGAGTGTTTACCGAGTCAGCCAAGTAAGCGGAAAACATGTCGTTGAAGTCGGCGGCAAAATCGGGAAAGTCGATTATGCAGACCTGGAATCGGAATTGAAATCTCGCGCCGATCTTCTGGGCAGCTATGATTTCGATGCAAGGAGAAACAGACCGGGTACGCTGCATATCGGGCGTCAAAAGTAGTACGGCTCGTTGCACGAAAAGCATCAGCGCGGCGGCTTCTCGAGAGGGCGATTACATATCGCGTTGAACCGACCGATGGAAAGAATTCGATGAGTTATATATTCTGGTTCTTGTTGTTGCTAGTGCTCGCCACGTGTCCAGCTATTGGGCAGCATGGTTCCATGGATGATTCCTCCATCAGGCCTGCAATAGATGTAGAGCAGTTTGAATCGCTCATAAGTAAATCAGAACTAGTCTTTCTGGGAGACCTGAAGGCAATTAGCAGGATTCGCCGGGTTTCGGACAGGGTCATACCCGGCCCCTGGGTTGTGACGCAATACTTCATGGAAATTGACAACGTAGTACTTTCGCCACCCGAAAAGGCAATCTCGGAAACGATTTCTTTCGCTTCCTATAGTGGAGATCTGACACTTCGGAACGAGATGGATATCGAGAGCGGTACAGAAGACCAGGGAATCGACCAGGGCTCTCTCGAATCAAGTGGTTACAAGGGCGTATTTGAACGGTTCGGCTTATCGCAATCACTATCTCATTCTGCGAGCATTGGACGAACGGGAAGGTATCTCGTTTTTATACTATCCAGTCGACAACCGGGTATGTTTGATGGGGCGCGGCTTCTGAAGGCTTACCGAGTCAGCCAAGTAAACGGAAAAGATGTCGTTGAAGTTGGCGGCAAAATCGGGAAAGTCGATTATGCAGACCTGGAGCCGGCATTGAAATCTCGCGCCGATCTTCTGGGCAGCTACGATTTCCATGCAAGGAGAAATAGACCGGGTACGCTGCATATCGGGCGCTGAATGCATCTGACTCACAGAAGCACAGGTGGCACACGATTGTGGTTTCAGCTGGATATCGACATTTCTAGGGAACCTGGTCGACCGGTTGGAGCATGATCGACTTGCGCGCCAGGAGGTTGTCATTCGAAACCTCGTTCGAAAATAGTCCGAGTCGAATTCCCTCAGGCGGGACATCAAGCCAATATGTCGTCTTGAACAGCCCATCCGGATCCAGCTCGAAGAGAGTTGCTTGATTATCGAGATCGTACAGAATCACGCGGGTGGCAAATCCGACGAGCTGTATATCCATCCGGCACGTATCGTCTGCCGGGGAGGTCATTTCGCACCGATCCGGTCCCAGTATGTCTGCGGAAGCGTTGGCGGCAAATGACTCAGTGGTCGATACCAGGTAGTTTTCTCCCTTCTCGTTGAGATAGGAGATCAGGAACGTGTTCTCTCCCGGGGTGAGATCCACCGGCACTGATCCGCTCCATCCGGAAGCAATGAGTTCATCGGCATTGGTGTAAACGAGAAGCTGTCCCGGACGATATTCATCGGGCAGCTTCCACGTCATCGTCAAGGTACAGGCGTCTTCGCCGACTTCGACGACGCAATAGATATTGGAGAATTCGAAGCTCCTTGCGTAGTGTCGGATCGCACCGATGATGACCCTGGTTGAAAAACCATCGAACTCCCGCATGGGTGGCGGTATCGATGCCGTGCGTGAATCTGCCTGTTCCGGAGGTGAATTGGAGAATGTTCCGGGTGTCGAACTCTGCGCGTCGTCGGGTGGCTGGCTCGTGACTGTTTCCGAAGGCGTTGAATCCAGGAGCAGCAGCGTGGCTATTCCGCCGATGGAAATTGCGAGCAGCGCTGCGAGGACAATTCCTTTGGAGTTCATGCTCAGTCTGTTCTGGTCTGATATCGTCGTCGAGCGTAGCACGGCGCCATCCGGGAGCGTACGCACGCCGAAAGCCCGGCCGGCACGCGACTGGTGGAAAAAATGCGTAATCGGCTAAAATAGCCGTTTGGCAAGCTCACACGAGAATCGCAAACATGGCAGGTCACAGCAAATGGGCCAATATCCAGCACAGAAAAAAGGCCCAGGACGCCAAGCGGGGGAAGATATTTACCCGGCTGGTGCGTGAAATCACGGTCGCCGCGCGCGAGGGCGGGGGCGACCCCGAGGCCAATCCGCGGCTGCGGCTGGCGTGGGACAAGGCCAACGCGGCCAACGTGCCCAAGGACAACATCGAGCGCGCCATCAAGAAGGCCACCGGCGAGCTCGAGGGCGTGGACTACGAAGAGATCACCTACGAGGGCTACGCGCCAGGCGGGGTGGCCGTGATGGTCGAGACCGTCACCGACAACCGCAACCGCACCGTGGCCGCGGTTCGCCACGCGTTCTCCAAGCACGGCGGCAACCTCGGGACCGACGGCTCGGTGGCCTACCTGTTCGAGAAGAAGGGCGTGATCACGTTTGCCCCCGGCACCGGCGAGGACAGGGTGATGGAGGCCGCGCTGGAGGCCGGCGCCGAGGACATCGAGACCGACGACGACGGCTCGATCGAGGTCCTGACCACGCCCGAAGAGTTCTCCGGCGTCCTCGGCGTGCTGCGCGAAGCGGGCCTGGAGCCCGAGGAGGCCGAGGTCACCATGCGGCCGGCGACGCTGGTCGAGCAGGATCTCGAATCCGGCCAGAAGCTGCTGAAGTTCCTCGACGTGCTCGAAGAGATCGACGACACCCAGAACGTCTGGCACAACGCCGATATCCCGGCCGAGGCCTACGAGTGACGTCGTAATGCGCATTCTCGGCCTCGACCCGGGCTCGCGCATCACCGGCATCGGCATCATCGACGGCGAGTCGCTGGTCGCCGCCCGCCAGCTCACCCTGGGCGGCGGCGAGATGCCCGAAAGGCTGGCCGGCATATTTTCCGGCGTGACCGAGGTCATCGCCGAATTCCAGCCCGACGTGGTCGCGATCGAGACCGTTTTCATGAGCCGGAACCCGCAATCGGCAATCAAGCTGGGGCAGGCCAGGGGGGCGGCGATCTGCGCCGCGGTACACGCCGGGCTGGCGGTGCACGAATACGCCCCCAGGCTGATCAAGCAGGCCATCGTCGGGCGCGGCGGGGCCGACAAGGAACAGGTGCAGCACATGGTTCGCGTTCTGCTGAAATCGACTGAAAGATTCGGCGCCGATGCCGCCGACGCGCTGGCCGTGGCGCTGTGCCACCTGCACTCGGCGCGCACTGCAAGGCGCCTGCCGCAGGGCGTGGTGCTTCGATGATCGCCCGTCTCGCCGGCACGCTGCTGGAACGCCGTCCGCCCAACCTGCTGATCGACGTCGGCGGGGTGGGTTACGAGGTCGAGGCGCCGATGAGCGTGTTCGACCGGCTGCCGGCAAACGGCCAGCCCTGCACGCTGCTGATCCACCAGGTCATTCGCGAGGACGCGCACCTGCTGTTCGGGTTCATCAGCCCATCCGACCGCGAACTGTTCCGCAGCCTGCTGAAGATCTCCGGCGTCGGGCCCAAGGTCGCGCTGGCGATCCTGTCCAGCGTCTCGGCGGCCGATTTCGCGCTGATGGTCGAATCCGGCGACAGCCAGGCGCTGACCCGCCTGCCGGGCATCGGCAAGAAGACCGCCGAGCGCCTGATTCTCGAAATGAAGAGCCGGCTCGACGGTCTCGAACTCGGGTCCGGTTCATCGACCGGCGCCGGTCAGTCGGCGGGCGGTGAACGCAACGCCTCAGGCGAGGCCCGCGCCGGCCTGGTGGCGCTGGGCTACTCGCCGGCCGAGGCGCTGAAGATGATCAAGGGGGTGGGCGACGACTCGGCCAGCGCCGAAGCGATGATCCGCCAGGCGCTGAAGAACCGGATGCAGCGTTGATCAATCGGCGAGAGGCCAGGGTTCGGGCTTGTGAATCGCGAAGCCCTGGGCGAAGTCGATGCCGAGCTCGCGAAGCACTTCCAGGTCTTCGATGTGTTCGACCTGTTCGGCGACGCACGGAATGCCGGCCGTTCGAGCAATCTGTGCAATGCCTCCGACCATCGCACGACCGAGGCGCGAGTTTCGCATGTCGCGAACCAGCTCGCCGTCGATCTTCAGGCCATCGATCGGCAGCATCTTCAGGTATCCGAACGAAGAAAAACCACTGCCGAAGTCATCCAGGCTGATCGAGCAGCCAAAGCGACGTATCCCGTTTATGAATTCCAGTGCCTCTGCGAGCCGGAAAATGGCGTTGCTCTCGGTGATTTCGAAACAGACATTGGCTGGATCGACACCGTTTCTTGCGAACTCCCGGGTGACGAACTCCAGGCTGTCGGACTGGCTGAAGCTTGCCCCCGACAGATTGATCGAGAATCTGTCCTCGGGCCTGATCTCACCGCGCGCATTGGCCTTGCCTATGGCCTGCAGCGCGTGCTCGACCACCCATCGATCGAGCATCACGATCTTGTTGAAGCGTTCGGCGGCGGGGATGAATAGCGCCGGAGAAACAAGCGATCCTTCACGGTCGACCATTCGCAACAAAATTTCGCATCGCTCGCCATCAAGGTCGTCCCGCAAGGCACTGATTCGCTGGACATGTAACTGGAAACGATTGTTGAGCAGCGCATCGCTGACTTCGACGGCTGTCCGCAGCTGGATGCCGCTTTGCTGATGAGCCTCGTCGCCGGGGCGAAACGCGCTGATCTGATTGCGTCCGTTGTCCTTGGCCATGTAGCAGGCCTGGTCGGCCGCCTGCAGCGCCTCGATAAGAGTCGTGGCGCCGGCCACCTCGACCACCCCGATGCTGATGCCGACCTGGAAACGATGCTGTCGCCAGGCAAACTCGAAGTCGTTGATCGCCGCGACCAGTTTCTCGGCCACCTCGATTCCGCGCTCCAGCGTGCAGCATTGCAGGAGT
>MDTG01216378.1_pt1 | contig 29083 bp, 27 predicted proteins | sample 811421 | NCBI WGS metagenome assembly MDTG01 (sample SAMN05326645, study PRJNA326480) | marine metagenome | isolation source: seawater | place: Pacific Ocean: South East | collected 2011 | reverse complement strand
GTATGCTTGCCTATCTTATTGATTTTATTGGAGTTTATGGCGGAGACGAAGGGATTCGAACCCTCGAGACGCGTCAACGTCTACTCCCTTAGCAGGGGAGCGCCTTCGACCACTCGGCCACGTCTCCAATACGGGTGTACAATTATATTCAAGCTTAGAACAAGCGTTTTTATTTAAATTTATGAAAATTAAATTTATCCTCTGAAAATCATGTTTCTAGCGCCCGACTGAGTACGCCTAAATCAGTCTTAGCGTGGTAGTAGCCTCAAGACCATTTAACTAAGTGTGATTGCAAGTCGGCTTCACTTTTATCGATGGGATCATAGAGTACGCTTGTAACGCAATAGGTCAGTATTCAAACGTGCATTATCTGCCCGCAGCGCTTCGTACTTCTCGTAAAGAATTTCTATATCTTGATTCGAATGCTGTAAACGCACTGCAACTGCCCTGAATATACCTTGAACAGCAGCATCCGCCTTTTCAAATTTTTCAACAATTTGCTCTTTAGGAATGAATGTCGCTGAGCCTTTAGAACGAGCCCGCGCTGTAACACTTCGAGCCTTGCCGATGATTTGTCCGATTTCTCCAAAGATTTCGCCTTCTCCCAAAGTGGTCAATCGTACTCCAGTCTTTGATAACAAATCCACATGACCGTTCAAGACAATAAACGCGCCAGTGGGTGGATCCCCAATCTCGTAAATTACTTCATCTGCCTCAAACCGGATTCTTTTCCCCATACTTAAGCGCCCTCAGTAAAATACCCTTTTCCACCAATTATATTACTTTGCTTAAAAAATTATTTCAATTTTCATTTTGGTTTATAAAATTCAGATGATCGAGCCCTGCGCTCGAGCCACCAACCAGATTGTTCAGGCCAATGGTTATAATGATTATCTTGGGTAAGGGTTTCTCTTGCATTCAAAGGCCAATTAGGGTTGGCCAAAGCTTCCCGCCCGATAGCAACAAGATCGGACTGCTTCCGCTGCAAAATATCTTCGGCCTGTAACGGATGTGTGATCAATCCAACACTCATAGTCTTGATCTTGGCCTGTTCTTTAACACTAGCAGCATAAGGTACCTGAAACCCCGGCTGACGTTTATCTACATTTGCCGCAGTGGCAGACCCGGCAATACCACCAGATGAACAATCAATGACATCGACACCCAGTTTTTTAAGTTCCTTCGCCAAAAGAAGTGTATCGTCTAACTGCCAACCACCGGCAGTTCCATCCACGGCAGACACTCTAAAAAACAGTGGCAGGTGATCAGGCCACGCTGTACGGACCGCTTCAGTAACCTCAAGAGGCAATCGCATTCTGTTTTTAACACTTCCTCCATAGGCATCATTGCGTTGGTTCGATAATGGAGATAGAAAACTATGCAGAAGATAACCGTGGGCACCATGCACTTCTAAAGCGTCATAGCCAGCTTGCAAGGCCCGTTTGGCCGAGGCTGCGAAATCCTCAATTAGATTTAGAATATCCGCTTTCGTCATCTCCTGCGGTACAGGCCAGCCCTTATCGACCGGTATGGCAGACGGTCCATAACAGCTCCATGGCAGATCACCGCGTGCAAAATCGGCTTCAGCCAAGAAACTATTGCCATACCATGGACGCTGCATTCCCGCCTTACGCCCCGCGTGCGCTAACTGGATAGCTGGTATACAGCCATGCGCCTTAGCAAAGCTAGTGATCTCAGCATGGTTTGAAATCTGCCCATTTTCCCATAGCCCTGGGCAACCATGTGTGATACGCCCACTTTTGTGCACGGCAGTTGCTTCGGTAAAAAGAAGGCCAGCACCACCCATTACGAGCCGACCCAAATGGATTGTATGCCACAGATCTAAATAACCATCATTGGCACTGTACTGACACATAGGTGAAATAACTATTCGGTTCGGAATTGTAACTCCTCTTATCTTTAATTGAGAGAAGAGCAGTGATTGATGGGGCATAAAATTAACCGTTTTTCTTTATTATGAAACTTTATAAGATGCCGCCTAGGAACTACTTTTCTACGATATGGTCAATAGGCGGGTCTTCCTGCACTAAAATTTTGAAATGCATTGGATCAATATGCCAAAAAAATTCTATAGATCGCTCAAGCCCAGTTTTTGGCGTATCAAAGGTATGTAGCGTTGAGCCTCTGGACTCGCTGGAAAGACGCTTTGCAAGGACTTATATGACTCCAACGCTTCCTCCAATGCACCGAGACGGAGATAGATTAAACCGAGACCGGAAATTGCTCCAAAGTGTCTTGGCTCACGCCTTAAGACCTCAAATACATCTTCACGCGATGCCTCAAAATTCCACAACATAAACCGTACAGTGGCCCGCTTATTCCAGGCTTCTGTAAAGCCGGCATTTAGGTCAATCAGCTCACCAAACAGCATTTCAGCTTCTTTTAACCTACCAGCATTCATTGCGTTTATTCCACGTTCCATAAGAACTTTTTCAATATTGTTGTCATGGGCTTGCGTCCACGTATCCCAAATCGCAGCAATAATAGGTTGTGCCTCTGACAGAGACTTAGAATCCGCCAAATCGTCTAAAAGTGACTGACCACCCGATGCGTTGACAGGAAATGCACCCTGAATGGTTATCAAACAAATAGTGATTATCCCTCTTATAACGCTCATGTTTATCCCCAATTTAGAATTCAATTGTAAGAAATAGAGTGAATCAGACGATAACAAGGCAATCTTATTCAAAGTCCCAAACGATTGAGAAAATCCGGAATGTTTTCTTTAAATCGGAAAAATCCATGTGTTGCTTTTGGCCAGCACAAGCGATCGTATTCACGAAGAAAAGGGACAATCGTCAACCCTCTGGAAGTTGATTTTTTAGCAAGCTGCAAAAGAAAGCTCTTGACCGGTCCTGAAGGGGCGTAGGGCGTTACGATTTGTTGTGCACCAAGGTCGTGCGCAGCCATAATAATTTCATCTAGCGACCCAATAACCTCAATAGATCCAATGCTCTTTAACCAGCGCACTTCCGTATCTGCCATCAGTGCCTCAACAAAATTGGTTAGTTGATCTGACAACTCAAAGGGTGTCAATCTATGTAATCGCGAGATGCGAAAAGCACCTACCGTATTTGGAAAGCATTCTAAAACTTCACTTAAATCGACATCCTCTTCGTGTAACAAAAGCAGACTTTTTGCGTTCAAATAATGATCCACCATCACGGGTGGGGAGCACCGTTCATGTTTTATGAGCTCATTTAGCGGCAACCCTTCATATGCAAGCATTGTCGGCTTGAAACGGCCACTGGTATATTTTGAAATATTGTCAGACCTCGCGAGATAGGTTTTTCCAAAAGTCTGCAGTCCGGCAACCCAACGCCAACTCAAAGTGTTAGAAGCAGGATCTCCATCCAATAAGTGGCGAAGAAAAAAATCTGCCCCCAACTGCCAAGGTAATTTCAAAGTAAATATCCAAATAGAGGCAAACCACATACGAGCATGGTTATGAAGGTAACCAGTAGTCGTTAACTCCTGTGCCCAGGCATCAAAACATTCGATGCCCGTTTTCCCTAAACAGGATAACTCCCATGACTGCCGTAGCTCAGACTGTACAGCAAGTTGGTTGGCCAATTTTCCAAGATCACCTTGGTATGAAGTCCAAACAGATGGACGCATTTCCAACCATCCCTTCCAGTATGTCCGCCAGAAGACCTCTTGCACAAACTTCTCAGCCTCCGACAAAGAGTGATGTGAGAGGGTTGCTTTCAAAACTTCTTCTTCGCTTATAACACGACGACGAATATAGGGTGAAAGACAGGACACATCGTAATGTGCGCCTATGCCTCGGTCATAATTTCTCAATTTCGTATAAGCGCTGCCAGCCTTAGGTATAAAATTGGACAGGCGACAAAGCGCATCATCTCTACACGGGGGGAAAGTAGTCATAATTTTCTTTCATCTTTCTGCGAAATGTAATCCAGAAACCAATTGCATCAATTGCAAAGAACTGATCTATTTATTTTTTTGGATGATCTGAAAAAATGATATGGACGTAACTATTATTAATTCCAAAGATATAAGTTCTTATGCCGTTATATGACACAAAAAAACGTGGTGAATATAAATTTAGGCTCTGCCTTTCAATCGCAGCATCCGCGTTTATAGCGTTTGCTTCATGGCGAACAGGTGCAGCGAGTCCCGCATTTTGGGAACTTTTATTACTTGGATTTGGTTTTTGCTTTTTTTCATTACTGCATTCATTTTGGGCACTGATAAAAATTTCAAATCAATCGAAGAGAAAAAACATAAAAAATTAGTCTGTCACTTTTTTAAGCTTGAGAGTATTGAAAAGCCATTCTAGGGTTTAACAATTCTTGAAGGGTACAATAAAAATGGATCAAGATGCATTTTCTTTGCGTTGCCGAAGTTTGAATGGTGGTACACCAGTTTTATCAAAATGGGGATTTCGGAATGAAACCGATACCTTGACTGATGTTTTACTTGGCTCGCCCGCACATCTTTTTCACCGAGCCACCTCAAGCCTATCGCGTAAATATTTGAGGGATAACCCGTGTGACATTCAGATGGCACAGGCCCAGCATGCGGAACTTGTATCAACCTATCGTCGTCATGATGTAAAAATCCACATGCTAGATCCAGAACCCGAATTGACCATGCAAGTATACTCCCGCGACTCAAGTGTCATGACACCCTATGGCGCAATTATTACGGCTATGTCGCAATGGTGGCGTCGCGGCGAAAATTATGCAGCGATCCGTGCTTACGAGAACCTTCGGATACCAATTTACGATATGGTAACCGCAGGAACATTTGAAGGTGGTGATTTTAACGTGATCGAAGAAGGATGCGTTTTAATCGGCTGTGGAGGTGCGCGGACGCAGGAAGAAGGTGCGCGCCAAGTTGCAAGTTGGTTTGAAGCGGAAGGCTGGGAAGTACGCCTTGCTTTTATCGATGAGTATTATGTTCATATTGACCTCATGGTTGTTCCGATCGCAGAAAAGCTCACCGCAGTGTGTATTGATTGTACAGAACCAGATATCGTTAATTGGCTTAAATTGAAGGGACATGAAATAATAAACGTACCTTTTCGCCAGACTATGGAGCTTGGATGTAACCTAATGTCACTTGGCAAAGATCGAGTAATTGTCCCCGCATCTTCAACAATCTTAGCTGAAAATCTCAAAGCACGTGGATTTGACGTTTCTGTAGTTGAAACTGATGAAATTTCAAAAACTGGTGGAGGCATTCATTGCATGGCTCAGGCACTTCGTAGGGACAAAGCGGCCTGAGTTTAATTACCACGTAGCACCACAAATGTGGCATCTTTGTCCAAATCTTTGGTACGAATAACGCGTGTGGGACCAAAGCGTTGCACACATTGTTCTGTAATATTTGCAATATTAGCATAGTAAATGTAACTTTTTGATATGCGGGCTGTATCTTCAACTTGTAGATTAAATATCATTACCATCTCCGTCATAGACCAACAAACTTCAAGGCATTGAAATATATAATCTTCCCAATCATTAATACGCTTTGTCACACTCAAATTGTACGTTCCTGACATAACCGTCACAGTCACTGGGTTAGGTGGTCCGAGCCCAATATTGAATACATGGTCTTTATCTTCCCATTTAGCTTTACAGTAAGCTATCAAATCTGAGCAGATATCCACTCCATAGTAGCGTTCACGCGGGAAACACTCATTTTTCTTGAGATATGGAACCAAGGCCCCGTATCCACAACCAACATCAGCAATACTTGCAGGTAATTTGTCAACGTTTCCTTTGATTTGTTCACAAATTATGGAAAACCTATTATTCTGGCGGGTCTTGGAAAACCAAAAACTGCCCTTGGGCGTTGCACCGAATTCCTTGAACCGTTGCTTAAACACTAGCTCCAGCGTCATGTTCGTACGCAGCATCATGTACTATTCTAAATAGAATTGGGTCGTTCCCAGATTTTCAAGAAAAGACCCCTTCAAAACCTGAAAGTGTGTTAACCACATTAACTCCAATCTCTGCAATATCATACCCACCTTCCATAACAAAGAGCGTTGGAAGACGAACCTGTGAAATATCCGAGCCTATACTAAAAAAATCGTGGCTTTTGAGTTTGAAAAAACTGATTGGGTCATTTTCAAACGTATCAACACCCAAAGAAACAATCAGTGCATTAGGCCCAAATTCAACAATTTTATCAAGTCCTTTTTGAAGAGATTTTCGCCACACTTCAAATGTTGTTTTTGGAGGCATGGGAAAGTTCAAATTATATCCTTCACCAGCTCCAGAACCGATTTCATCAGCATGTCCAAGGTAATACGGAAAGGCTTCCATTGGATCGCCATGCAAAGACACAAACAAAATATCATTCCTTGGGTAAAAAATATCCTGTGTTCCATTGCCGTGATGAAAATCTACGTGGAGAACTGCAACCTTTCCGGCGCCCGTGTCCCTGAGATGTTGCGCTGAAATGGCGGCATTGTTTAAAAAACAATATCCACCATACATATCTGCCGTAGCGTGGTGCCCTGGCGGCCTGCAAAGCGCGAAACAGCTCCGTTCACCATTTCTAACTCGTTCGGCGGCTGTCAAGGCTACCTGGGCACTTGCATAAGAAGCTTCCCAGGTGCCTTCGCTAATACTCGTTTCGCTCGCCAATGAGTAATAACCCAGTTTACCCTCAATAAAACTGGGGCACTTCGTTGACATTCGTCGAGCCGGCCAATTCGTGGCAATAGCTTCGCCTTTAAAGCCTTCTTTTTGCCAGTCACCCCATGCCATTTGTAAAAAGTGTGTAAAATCTAGATCATGGATTTTGTGAATCGGATCCATACCGAATTCATCAGGATCTGAAATCTCCCCAAGACCAACTTCACTCACACGTTTTAAAATATAATCTAAACGCGATGGGCGTTCATGTGGGTAGACGAGCTCTCCCCCATAAAGTTCTGTCTGCGAGTCTCTAAGTTTGTGCTTTTCCGAATAAATAATATCCATCAAATTTGTCCGACTTAGTGAAAAAGAGCTGCAGCGACTGCAGCTCTTTATATGTTTTTATTATTTCTTCAAGTTCGTCCAGATTGTATCATAGACTTTCTGGACATCTTCAGAGCATGCTTGAACGAACTGTGGGTTACCGCCCGCCGGTGGATTTAACTCTGGCGCAGCTCCCAATGCTTTATCAAGATGCGGTCCCACCCCTTTTACACCAGCCGTATAACGGGCAAAATTAGTAACTGCCGCTGCGTTTTCCGGCTCCAACAGAAAATTCATAAACTTAATTGCGTTCTCACGATTTGGGGCATCTTTAAGAAGCACCACATTGTCCATCCATACGATATAACCCTCTTTTGGATAAGCATATTCAATGTTTGCGCCCTCTTCACGCGCTTTCATGCCAAATCCGTTCCAGATCATGCCCGCTGCCGCATCTCCTGAGACGAGAACATCCTTCGCAACGTCAGAACCAAAACTTGCCCAATGCTGCTTGGCATTCTGCACTAATTCATTCAACGCTTTAAGTTGTTCGCGATCAGTACTGCACTGCGGAATTCCCAGGTGCAAAGATGCAAGCGTCAACGTTTCTCCTGCGGTGTCCAGAACGTTGATCTTACCCTGTAACTCAGATGGTGGATTAAAAATTATATCAGTCGTATTAATGTCTCCAGAATAGACATCTCTATTTACCGAAAATGAGGTAGACCCCCACTGATAGGGAATGGAGCTTTTGCGATCCTGATCAAAGCTCACATTCATCCATTGCTCCATGATGTTTTCAAAATTGGGCATCTCACTCGGTGAAAATGTATCTAGCATGCCTTCGTTTGACATAATCTCAACCATATAATCACCTGGTACGGCCACATCATACGTACCCATTGATCCAGCTTTAAGATTAGCGAGAAGTGCTTCATTTGAGTCGTAAGTATCCATTACGACTTCAACATTGTACCGCGCAGAAAATTTGTCCAAAAGTTCCTGGGGTATGTATTCGAACCAGTGATAGATCGCAAGCTTGCCTTCCGCATGGGCAGCAATGCCCGACACGGCGATAGCAAGAACTGCCACTGTATTTTTAAGTAATTTTTTCATTTCTTTCTCCCTTTTTTACTAAGTTTTGTCGTCAGATTTACTAATGAAATATGAAAGTGTAACCATAACTACTGAAAATGCCAAAAGCATTGTAGAAATTGCCATAATATTTGGTTTTATCCCCTGTTTCACGGCACCAAAAATAGCTGTCGGTAACGTTTCCACTCCCGCGCCTTTAACAAAATTCGTTATTATGAAATCGTCAAGAGATATAATAAATGCCAAAAGAAAGCCCGAAATAATTCCAGGCATCATAAGAGGCAAAAGGATTTTCGTAAAAGCCTGCCTCTTCGTGGCGTAAAGGTCTTGGGCAGCCTCCTCATATGTATCTTCAATCCCCTGCATTCGCGCCGCTATCGGCAAATAGGAAAACGGAATGCAAAAGGCAATGTGTGCGAGCAAAATGCTCAATACACCTCGCTCAAATCCAATGGAGTTGAAAAAGATCAGCGTTGCAACAGCCGTGACAATTTCAGGCACCATTAAAGGCAAGGAGATCAAACCAAAAGACACAGTCCTTAAACGGAAGCGCCCTCCGCGGATCATTGCGGTGGCAGAGAACGTAGCAATCACAGTAGCAACAGTTGCAGCAATTATCGCTATTATAAAGCTATTTTTAGCAGCGAGTTTAAATTTTACACTTTCTAACCCAATAAAGACATCAAGATACCAACGCCACGAAAAACCCTCCCACGCGACTATAGATGGAGAGTTGTTGAAACTATAAACTGCAACAATTGCAAGTGGCAAATAAAGGATCAAAAGACATAACACTGTGAGGTGAATAAACCCTGGATATGCTCGAATATCGTATTTACGCGAGCCCATCCTAATTGCCTACCCCTAATGCCTTAGATTGTTGACGGGCGTATAACGTAAGAATTATCATGACCATCGACAAAAGGATCATAGATGCTGCCGCGCCAAAAGGCCAATTTCCTGCATTTCCTTTGAATTGCTCCTCTATCAGAGAACCGATCATAAAATTCTTTGCCCCACCTAAAAGGTCAGGTGCAAGAAAGGCGCCTAGCGATGGAACGAAGACCAAAATGCAGCCTGCAATAATGCCAGGTTGGATGGATGGAATTATCACCCGTCTTAGTGTAACGTATTTTGTTGCGTAAAGATCGGCTGCCGCTTCGCTAAGTGTAAAATTATAGCGCTCCACAGCGGCGTAAATAGGTAGCACCATGAAAGGTAGATATGAATAAAACAGTCCAATCTGCACCGCAAAGCTTGTATTAATCATCTGCAGTGGATCATCAATTATCCCGATCCAAACAAGAACATTATTAACAGGGCCCTCTTCGCGTAACATAAAACGCATGGAGACAGTCCTAATTAAAAGATTGACCCAATAGGGTATGGTAATCAAAAATAACCAAATTACACGTGTAGATTGAGGGCGCGTGGCAATAAAATAGGCTGTTGGGAAGCTAACAATCAGACAAAAAAACGTGGCAAGACCGGCCTGCCAGATCGAACGCCAGAAAATAGTTATGTAGTTCCATTCAACTGCGCAGGGTTCATCTCCAAATAGACCACGATCACAAAAAAACTGATCATATGCCGCCAAAGAAAATTCCCAGACAACCCCACCACGAAACTCCTTAGTCAAAAAAGAGTAGACCAGCATCAGAGAGACTGGAACTAGAACAAGAATTACCAGGGTAAGCCACGCAGGTAACAAAAGCCAAGTTCTTGAATCCCTATAAGTATCACTTCGGACTTCACTGCCTTGAGACGCCACACTCGCCATCAGTCAACTAAAAGCCGTGCGGCCCCCTCCTCAACAGTTACAAAAACTTGTTTTCCAGGAGCATAAATCCTTTTATTGCCACGATCGGAATTGGAAGCGCGCACGCGAAATTCATCTCCGCTATCAAGAATAAGTAGGCTGTTGATATCTGTGCCAATAAAGATATTGTCTTTTACTGTCCCACGTAAAGTCCCCCGTGAATCATCAACATCACTGACGAAAAGGCGCTCCGGCCGAATAGAGATATGAAGGCTGTCGCCAATTTTAACTTTATCGTCCACCGATATCTTTAAACGCTGCCCCCCTTTCAAAAGGCACTGAACCATCGAACCACTGATGCTTTCTACTTTGACTGCTAATAAATTTGTATCTCCAATAAAATCAGCAACAAAAGTGTTACGCGGCCGTTCATAAATATCGCGCGCTTCGCCCAACTGTTGAATTTCGCCGTCAGACATCACAGCAATTCGATCAGACATCGTCAATGCTTCTTCTTGATCATGGGTTACAAAAATAAAAGTTATCCCAGTTTCACGCTGCAAATGTTTTAGTTCCAGCTGCATAGCTTTTCGAAGTTTAAGATCTAAAGCCGACAGAGGTTCATCAAGTAATAGAACTTTAGGTTTTGGAGCAAGCGCACGGGCCAAAGCCACACGTTGCTGCTGGCCACCAGAAAGTTGCGCTGGTTTACGAGACGCAAATTGAGACAGACGCACAAGTTCCAACATTTCTTCAGCGCATCGCGTAGCATCAGATTTTCTTTGGCCAAGCATTTCAAGCCCGAAGCTAACATTTTCACGAACATTCATATGTGGAAAAAGTGCATAGTTTTGAAAAACTGTATTTACTGGCCGTTTATGTGGGGGAAGTTTATCAATTTCCTCTCCAAAAAGAAAAATCTCTCCTTCTGTTACATCCTCAAAACCTGCAATCATGCGCAAAAGTGTGGTTTTTCCGCAACCTGAAGGCCCAAGCAGAGTAAAAAATTCATTATCTTCAATTGAGAGATTAATTTTTTTTAGAGCAACAAATTCGCCATACTTTTTAAAAGCATCTTTAACGACAATTGCAGGATTATTCGACACTCAACACCTATAACTTAAATTTTCTAAAAAAGTCTAGTAAGTTGTCATTTTATTAAGAAGAATTCTCTACCTCAGCTCACGTTAGGTAAAAGCTAACATTGCTATGGCTTTCACCACCCGACATCTAAGTTTGGGGCCCACCATCCAAAGTTCCCAGTGTACCGTATAAGTCGACTCTGCGGTCACGGAAAACACTCCATCCATTTCGATAACTCGAAGCGGCATCAAGATCGACTGCGCTAATAATGTGGGTTTCACTCGACCTATCGGCCTCTATGATTTTGTCACCGGTATAGTCTGTAATGAAGGACGAACCATAAAACGTGATCTGAGAGCGCTTACCTTTTTCGACACCGATGCGATTAGAGGCGACAACCGGTATAATGTTTACTGCAGAATGGCCCTGCATAGCACGCTGCCAATGCGCCGAGCTATCTAGTTGCGGCGCCTCCGGTTCCGATCCGATTGCAGTTGGATACAAAAGTACCTCTGCACCTTTAAGGGTCAAAGCGCGAGCTACTTCGGGAAACCATTGATCCCAGCAGATCGCGCATCCAATCCGTGCAAATTTTGTATCTATGACCTTAAATCCGGTGTCACCTGGGCTAAAATAAAACTTCTCCTCATATCCGGGGTTCTGCGGGATATGCGACTTTCGGTAATGTCCCACGATGCTACCATCTGCATCAGCAACTAGCAGCGAATTGAAAAAAGTCTGTCCCGCCTGCTCAAAAAACGAGATTGGCAAGACAACACTGAGGTCCTTTGCCAAAGAAGAAAAATGCTGGATCAATTGATTATCATCTCGTGATTTAGCTAACGAAAAATAATGTGGGTCTTGATCTATGCAAAAATACGGTGTTTCAAAAAGTTCCTGAAGCAGGATAATCTGTGCCCCATCCGAAGCCGCTTTACGCACCAACATCTCTGCCCGATTAATATTTTCTTCCGTGTTCCAGCTACAGGCCATCTGCGTCGCACATAGCACTACGTTACGCATCAGTTGCTCCTTTCACACATCATTGTGTAAAACCAAACGCTCAACACTCTTCTTAAGAGAGGTTTCGCATGTTAATAATTGATCAATTGTTATATATTCATCGGGTTTATGCCCCTGTTCCGCCATTGATCCTGGCCCACAAACGATAGTCGGCAAACCAAGTAGGGCAAAAACGCCAGCCTCCGTCCCAAATGCAACCTTTGTTGTATATGTATTTTCAACCAATCCCAGACCAATCTTTGTAGCGAACGCGCCATTAGCTACGTCCAGTCCCGGATATGTGAAAACCGTTTCAAATTTGATTGCTGAGCTTTCCAATCGATTAAGATATTTTGTGTTAATTTTATCAATTGAAAACTTTAAATCATCAAAAATACGAGTTTCCCCGTCTTGGAGTAAATATCTGCTTTCAAATATGATTTCCGCAGTATCAGGAACAATATTGAGCGCCCTACCTCCGTTCAATTTACCTACATGAAAAGTGGTATAAGGGACATCATAATTTTTGTCATAAGCGCCATTTGCTATATATTTATTCTGGATCTCCTTTATAGCGATGATCAAGTCCGTAGCGACGTAGAGCGCATTTACAAAATTTGGAGCCAAAGCAGAATGCCCGGCCTGACCGATACATGTGGCACGGAAAGCAGTTTTTCCTTTGTGTCCAATAGCAACCTGCATTTCAGTAGGTTCTCCAACGATGCAAACATCTGGCGCGTAAAGTTTGTCCTTTAACACTTTTGTCATTTCCTGAATACCTAAACAGCCCAGCTCTTCGTCATAAGAAAATATAAGCGTAAGAGGTTTAATCAGCTTAAATTTTGCCGCGTAATCAGCCGCCGACATCATACAAGCAAGAAAGCCTTTCATATCCGTTGTGCCTCGACCATACAAACGGTTTTTGGTGCGCGTCAGCTGGAAGTCAGGTCTTGTCCAACACTGTCCCTCAGTTGGAACAACATCGGTATGACCAGACAGTATAACACCACCATCTACGGGGGGACCGAAGCGCGCTATTAAGCCCTCCTTTTCAGAAGATTTATTTGGAATGCGATCAACAACAGCGCCGCGTAATCTACAAAAATCATGAATATAGTCGATAATTTGAATATTAGGTTTGGATGACACCGTGTCAAATCCGACCAATTTTTCTAGTACTTCCAATACAAGCGACATTCAATCAGTCCTAATAGATGGCAAGTTCGGTTATTTCACGCTGAAAGGGAAGATCATCTCCTAATTCCGGCTCGTCCAATTCTCTAGCATAGCGATGTCCTGCATAGATAGCCCAGGCAATTGGGCCCGGTGCGTTGGCATCGCCAATAAGCTTTACAGACTTAATTCCAGCATCAAGCCAATCGGCTTCTCGTGCTTTGAGATCAAAATATATACCATTATTTTCAATCTTTGACGCCACCATCACAACAGCATCGCACTCATATACTTCAGTCTCATCTGTATAAACACAATTCGATACAACGTGGTTTTCTCCAATTTCTTTGACTCCACGGTTAAGTACAATCCTGACACCCAAGTTAACCAAACGTTTATGAATGACGTTTTGCTCCAGCGTGTTAACCGTCCAGTCTGAAACATAGGCCGATGGGGTTACCAAGGTTACACTACAGCATTCATTAACCAACAGCTCCGCCAAGACACCACCCATGTAATAGTGGTCATCATCATAAATGCAAATTTTTCCCCTTGGCCTTTGCCCAGACATTATATGATCTGGTGTGAAAATTTTTGCCCTCTCATTTATCTGCATAGGGATCACATGCTGGCGGCTGACGCCATCGCAACGCCACTTTGAGCCGGTTGCTATACAGATGTTTTCAAAGCCAAATTCAAGGATGGCTTCCGCACTTAGATAGCTATCAAAATAGGTTTCCACATTAGGTTTTTGATTTATGTGATACTCCCGGTAATCAGCCACCCGGCCCCAAGCTCCCAAACCGGGAAGCTGTCTTTCTAGAGCCACGCGTCCACCGAGAAAAGTAGTTGCCTCAGCAAGGGCAACATCATAGCCACGCTCCGCAAGTGCTTTGGTAGCTTCTAGCCCGGCCGGGCCAGCACCAACGACAAGCACGTTAGAACTTGTCCCTTTCCTATTCATACGTTCAGGGTGCCAACCTTTCCGCCATTCCTCCATAAAAGTCGGGTTTTGAGTGCAGCGGCTGATCGACATTGTCATATCGCCAGTAATGCAAATATTGCAACCGATGCACTCCCTTATATCCTCAATCCGACCTTCTTCTACCTTATTAGGCAAAAATGGATCAGCAATTGAGGGACGGGCACAACCAATCATGTCCAGAAAACCCGACTTGATCATCCTGACCATAACATCTGGTGAAGTAAATCGCCCAACCCCCACGATCGGTTTGTCAGTGAGTTCACAAAAACCTTGAACTAGCGTTTCCTGTGCTGCTTCTGCAACAAAACGCGATGGTCCCGAACAATCTTCCCAAGTTCCATGGGCTAGGTCCCACAGGTCCGGAAGATCACGATTCATCTCGATAAACTCTCGTACTTCTGCGTTTGAAAATCCCAGATCATTGATGTTTTCATCCAAGCTTACACGCAACGTTAATCCAATCGTATCGCCGACGGCATTTCTAATATCGGACACTACCTCGTTTACAAATCGCGACCGGTTTTCAAGACTTCCCCCGTATTCATCCGACCGTTGATTCGTCGCCCGACTCAGAAAATGTTGGAAAATACCAAAGCCATGCGCGCCATAAAGACAAATCAGATCAAAGCCAGCGCGTTTGGACCGTTTAGCTGCGTTCACAAACCAACGCCGAAGATCCTGAATGTCAGATTTATCGAGGGCCCGTGCCTGTATAGGATCATTTGTAAATGTACGAATTGGAGCGGCTGTGACCGCAAGGGGAACTTCGCGTGTGTAAAGATTTGGTCCGTTTATGCCGGAGTAAGCCAACTGAATCCCGGCTAACGCATCGTGCTCTTGAATTTTTTCAGCCATCATGGCCAACTGTGGTATGTCCTTGTCTTCCCACAAACGTAATTCGATAAATGGCGTAATCTCGGAGGAGTGGTGCATTTCGCATTGCTCCGTAAAAACAACACCCCACCCACCTTCTGCCTTGATTCCTCGCATAACAGCTGCCGCAGAGGGGTCTCGATATCCACCTCCGTTACAGTGCGGCACCTGGTAAAATCGGTTCTTGGCCGTCACCGGCCCGATTTTCATCGGTTCAAATAAAATATCGTAACGGGGATCTCGCATGATTGCCTCTAATCTAACGCTCTGCTTAGTTAACTCCATGATCTTTGACCAAAAAGAAAGTTAGTCTTTTTAAAGTACTGATTAGGGTTAGGCTAAGAATAAGTTGTACCGTCAAATCGCGCGCAAACCGATAAGCCTGTCTTTTGAACATTCCTCTTTACAATGTTCTACAAAAGCACGGATGATGTTAACACTTTCAGCCTCTGGCGTGGTAAGCACACCCATTTGCATCGGTCGGACATCTCCAGTAATGGGTACAAATAGTAACAGATTTCCATCTGGAGAACGCTCATTCAACGGACGGACATTCGCGATAGAATACCCAAACCCATTGGCAACAAGACTTCGCAGTACTGCCATATCCCGAGTACGTTCCTGAACAGACGGCTTCACTCCAGCTTTACCAAAAAGGGATAGAAAATAATCCGAGCTAAATGGCAGATCAAGTAGCGCCATAGGATATCGGGCAAGTTGTTCGATCGATACACTGGTTTCATTTGCTAAAGGATGCATTTCCCCAAACATAGCATAAGGAGGCAACGATATCATCGAATGAAACAATAGATCTCCAGGTAATTCCAAATCATAAGTAAGAGCCACGTCAATCTCAGCACGACGCAACTGCATGAATATAGCTGCCTGATCAAGTTCTGACTGGATGAAGCGGACATCGGGATAACATTGCTCAAAACTAGACCTGATACTTGGAACAATAACTTGGGCAAAGGTAAGCATGCATCCAACTGCCAAAGGACCTTGAATTTTACCAGCAATAGCCGTTGCTAAATTCACCATTCCTTCGGCCTCAAAAAGAACACGCCTTGCTGCTACCATCATCTGTCGGCCTGCAAGGGTCAATGAAAGTCCTTTAGCGTGCTGGCGAACAAAAAGTGGCAAACCGAATTCATTCTCCAACTGCACAATTGCTGCAGAGATCGAAGGAGATGAAACGTTAACTTTTGCCGAAGCATAAGCAATGGATCCACACTCGCCAACAGCGACGAAATACTCCAACTGTCTCAGGGTAAATCTTAGCACACTTGTTCCTACTCAGATCCAGCCAGATCTATTTATCTCCTGGCACGCCATACGACGGGGCCTCTGTTGGGTTCAAAGCTCTTTGAACATATGTATCCAATTGTGGTTTGTAAACGCTCCAAGCGAAGTCGAGTGCCGTGATAGGACATTCCTCTGTCCAATCGCAACGCAAATCTGCAACCGGCCATGAACCCCGATCAACAATCTTCATCCCAGCAGAGTGGATTGGTCCAGCCTCTCCCCCAGCCTCAAGCCCAGCGCGTAAAGCCTTTAGAAGGCGATCACCAATATGACCTTTCGCAATGAGGAAACCTTCAATTATAGCTTCCGGAATTTGTTGATTTTCCAAAAGATTACCACCAGAAGCTACGTTTTCGGCCTGTTTTTCGTTCCAAATCCCAAGCGAGTTTTTTCCTGAATGAATTGCCGTAAGTCCTTTGTTGTCTACGACGATCACCTGACGATATTCGAGGAATTCTGCTGTCCCTTTGAGCTCTTCCAATGCAGAAAGTGCATCTAGACCTCGCTCCATAAGATCGAGAGTTTTAGGACCCAGAGTAGGATCAGTAACGTTTTGTGATGACACAGCGCCAACGCCGGCCCTTGCGTTGGCGCATCTTGCGGCAACAGCAGGAGAGGAAGAAGCGATAGCAATACCGAACATACCGGTTCTCGCACACCGGGCAACTAATGAAAATGTCATGCTTTGTAACCTTCCGGTATTACGGCGGTCCCATCTATTTCAACCAGCCACTCAGGCCTTGCTAATGCATGAACGACGATACCCGTGGATACTGGATGAACGCCTTTGATGTATTCACCCATAGTCCGGTAAATGGCCTCCCGGTGACGTACGTCCGTGATATAAACTACGATCTTTACGAGATGTTCCATGGTGCCACCTGCTTCTTCGATCAATTGTCGAATATTCTGCATTACTTTGTGGGTTTGCTCAACGGGATCATGGCTTTCGATATTTACGGCATCTTCCAGGTTTTGCGGGCATTGCCCGCGGAGCCAAACGGTCTTACCGCCATGGGTAACTACTGCTTGGCACAGATCGTTATCCAGTTTCTGTTCAGGATAAGTGTCTTTTGTATTGAAATTGCGAATGCGTTTATGTTCCATCAGCATACCCTTCTGCATAAAAACTTGATCCGTTATGGATGCAAGATGCATGTGACTTCAAGGCTCTTTGGGCCACTTGTGATTTGCTAGTTAAAATATTACCACTATATGATGTAGGTTTTACCTAATCATTGATTGGTAAATTGGTATTTTCTGCGTCCTCTTCCAGAAAGTATACGGAACAAAACGCTCATAGCGGCAGATACAGGATAACAATAATGGAAGAACGAGAGGTAGATACGGTCGTAGTAGGTGCTGGTCAAGCCGGGATCGCTATGAGCGAACATCTTAGCGCTCAGCATGTAGACCATATTGTTTTTGAACGTGATCGAATTGCCGAGCGCTGGCGCACCAATAGATGGGATTCGCTTGTTGCAAATGGCCCTGCTTGGCATGACCGTTTTCCGGGCCTCGAATTTAAAGGTTATTCTGGCGAAGAATTTGTCCCCAAAGAGGCAGTAGTGAAATATTTTGAGGATTACGTAAAACAGGTCTCAGCACCGGTTCACTGCGGTGTCGAGGTAACACGGGTTTCGCGCAATTTTGACGAAGGAGGTTTTGACGTTGAAACCTCTCAAGGTACTTATCGCGCACGCCACATCGTTGCGGCAACAGGCGCTTTTCAAACACCAGTATTCCCAAAAATTGTTCCCGATGGTGTCGATATACAGCAAATGCACTCAGCAGACTATAGGAACCCAAGCCAATTGCGTGATGGAAACGTTTTAGTTGTTGGCGCTGGTTCATCGGGTGCCCAAATTGCACAAGAGCTGATGGAAAGTGGCCGAAATGTTTACCTTTCCATCAGTCCACACGACCGCCCCCCGCGCCGTTACAGAGGACGTGACAATGTTTGGTGGCTTGGCGTTCTCGGTAAATGGGAAATGCCCACCCCTGATCCAGGGACTGAACACGTAACTTTTGCCGTCAGTGGTAAAGATGGTGGTAAAACGGTTGATTTTCGCCGTTATGCACTGTCAGGGATGACATTACTTGGTATGACCAGAAGTTACCAAAATGGTAAGCTTTTCTTCAACGATGATTTACAGGAAAATATTTCTCATGGCGATCGAAATTACCTGTCCGTATTGCGAGAAGCCGATGAATACGTCCAGCGCACTAAGTTGAATTTACCAGAGGACCCAGAGGCCCGAAAAACCTGGCCAGATCCTCATTGTTTGACGCACCCAATTAAAGAACTGAGCCTGGAAAATGAAAATATCACCTCTATCATCTGGGCAACAGGCTACAAACTAGACTTTAAGTGGCTTAAGATTGGCGAATTTGACGAACGTGGGCGCCCATTGCACAGCCGTGGTATTTCGACCGAGGCAGGTCTTTACTTTATAGGCCTTCCGTGGCTCTCCCGCAGAGGGTCATCCTTTATCTGGGGTGTTTGGCATGACGCGAAATTTATAGCCGAGCAAATAGCAATTCAACGTGCATATCTTAGATATCTACCGCCAGAATCTGAAACTCAAATCCAACAGTGAGCACAGTACTCGATTGATATATTTTATAAAAGGATGAAAAAGGTTCGCAATGTTAAAAGGAATTAATCCGCTCTTGAATGCGGATGTCTTACATGCTCTTAGAGCTATGGGGCATGGGGACGACCTAATAATTTCAGACGCTAATTTTCCGTCAGACAGTGTGGCGCGGCAGACCATAACTGGGAAACTTTTAAGAATTGAAGCGGGAGCGGCGGAAGTCGTCCGAGCAGTCTTGTCGGTAATGCCAATTGATACTTTGGTTGACGATGCGGCAGCGCGCATGGAAGTCGCTAGCGAACCTGAGACAATTTTGCCGGTAATGCATGAAGTTCAAGCCGAGGTAAACATAGCTGGCGGGCAAAATACAATGCTTCCCTTAGATCGCTATTCGTTTTACGATCGTTCAAAACAGGCCTACGCGATAATTCAAACCGGAGAGCGGCGATTTTACGCATGCTTTGCATTGCGCAAAGGCGTCATCGGGCCAAATGAAGAGTAATATATGGGACGGATAGCAATTTTAGGTGTATTTGTGGCAGATACATCTTTTAGAGCAGATAGAATGCCACGCATGGGTGAAACTATTTTGGGTAGGTCTTTTGCTCTCGGACCAGGAGGAAAAGGTTCAAATCAAGCTGTTTCTGCCGGTAAACTTGGTGCAGATGTTTCTATAATTACCCGTCTTGGACGTGATGATTTTGCTCAAATGGCTTTGCAAACATGGAAAAGTGCAAATGTTAAATCTGGTGTGGTTTTAGACCCTGACGCGCACACCGGCGCGGCGTTTATTTTTATAGATGACCAAACCGGTGATAACGCAATTATCATTTCACCAGGCACTGCAGCACAAATTTCTCTAAAGGACATAGAAATAAATGCAGATCTAATTATAAGCTCAGATGTATTTATGACACAATTGGAACAATCCATCGATGTTGCACAGGCTGGCCTAAAACTGGCAAAAGAGCATGGTAAAATCACAATCCTCAATCCAGCACCTGCCGCACAGCTTAAACCTGATATTTTTTCGCTTTGCGATTACATAACTCCTAATGAAACTGAGGCAGAGGCTCTGACTGGCATCAGTGTTAAAACGAAAGAAGATGCAAAGCGTGCGGCGGAAGCATTTGCCGATCTGGGTGTCGTCACACCTATCATAACAATGGGTGAACGAGGAGCCTACCTACACGGCTTTGGTATGGTACCTGCATTTAATGCTGGTCGCGTCACGGAGACCACGGGGGCTGGTGACGCATTTAATGGGGGTTTAGCGACAGCACTTTCAGAGGGGAAATCTCCAGTAGATGCAGTTAGATTTGGGTGTGCAACAGCCTCATTATCCGTGACCCGCGCTGGTACAGCCAATTCTATGCCCTTAAGAGAAGAAGTGGAAAAGTTGTTGAACTAAAACTTCTCTAAGCGCAGATCTTAGTACCGCTTTATGACCTCGTAAACGTTCCCATCGATTGTGATCCCAGCCAGGTAACCAGTTTGGTTGAAGATGTGCGTATGTAACTCCTGAATCCTAGACTGCGCCGAAATTATTTGTGTCTTGGATGAGCCCCTGGAAGCATAACTGAGGCTACCCTGGATTTCAAAAGTTGGGCGAGACATGACTGACATCAAAAGACTGGATGTCATGACGTAAGAAATCTGACTATATTGCTGCCCGCCAATTTGAGGCCCAATGTTACCACCTGACATTCGGACTTCTGCAATAGCTTCTCCATCTTTCATTATAAAGCCTTCAGAATACTTTGCTCCTAAAATAATTCCAGCCTTTACAGCCTTTGGAAATACTATCTGAGCTACGGACTTTTCTTCTAATTCCGCTAAATATGGATCTTCTAGCCGTGCAAGAGCCAGAGCATCAAGTGCATTACGCTCTCTGACAGCATAGTTGCTCCTGATTTCTGACTTCTTGTTCTCCAGGTTCTGTTGCATCCCAGTGCATGATGTGAGCAAGCACATAATAAGTACGACAAATGGCTGTCTTATTAGCATAAATTTTTTCATACCTTCGTTCCTCTAAAAACTGCCCCAAACTTAATTTTACAAGAAGAGTTTATGGTTTTAAACTTTCTAAGACTAAGTGGATAAATTTTGCTACTCTATTTTTTTCAATCCATCTAACTATGATGACTAAACAATTCTCCGGATCTACATACATTATTTGTGTTCCAACACCCAATGCAAAGTAAGCACTATTTGGTGCCTTGGGAAACATTCCAACTTCAGGATGATTTAGCCACCAAAGGTATCCATAATTTGGTGCAAGCGGACATGGTTTTACACACTCTTCAACCCAACTCTTTGGAATAATCTCTTTTTTATTCCAGTAGCCTTTGTTCAACATTAACTGCCCAACACGAGCCTGATCCATTGTACTGATCCACAACCCACCGCCCCAATGCGCACCACCAGATACTGCTTGTAATTTCTTGCCTTCGACTTCCACCCAAGAATTTTCGTAGCCATGCCAAAACCATGTATCTGTGGCACCAATCGGTTCCATAACATTTTTCTTCAAGACTTCTTGAAGGGAACAACGAAATGCTAACATCAGTGCAAGTGACAGTTGATTTACTCTAACGTCATTATATTCCCAATATGTTCCCGGCTTTTGGAGTATTCGTTTAGTACCCTTTTTAAATTTGCTTTCAGCGGAATTATTTAAGTCACGGTGATGATCAATCCAATCTGGTTTACCCCAGAGTGTTCCTTCCCACTCACTTGTAAGCTGTAGCAGCTGGGCCCAGGTAAAATCTTTATTATGACTTGACTCAAAACCAATGTCCTTAGCAATTTCCCTAAATGGTTCGTGGACATCAGAAATAATGCCATTTTTCAACGCGACACCAGTACACAAAGATAGATAGCTTTTAGTGATACTAAATGACATATCTACATAGTTTACGTCTCCCCAAGTTTTAATTAATCTGCCATGTCTTAAAATAGCGCCTGAGCCCGCTTTCCTTGGCTTAACCGGCCCTATCGTTTTACCGATGTGCGAAGGCTCTTCAAAATGCCCTCTGGCCAACGCAGCACCAATATCACGATCCATTTTGGATTCATGCGTGATTGCATATTTGATTGCTGATGAGAGAAGTTCCTCATTAAAACCTAAAGCCGTTGGGTCAGCCAGCTTCCAATCATGCATCTCAACTACCTGAAGAATTTGTAAATACCTGTAAATTTATCAAATATTTTTCGATTTATGAATTCATACTGAATGAACTTAACACAATCAATCATCTCTTGTTTCCAATCCAAATCGTATTTTTATCCATTTGTTAGCCTGGGTAACATACGACCTCTCTGCAAAACAAAACCTTTGATTAATAATTTCAGAAGTATTTGCAAAGTTTGCGTTGCGACAAGTTTCGAAATAACAGAATATTTTCTTTAAAGTGTTGTTTAATATTTCTTTTGAAAGCCTTTTGTGGAGGCTCGATATGCTTTACTAAATTATATTTCATTTGGCCTAATTTTTGCTACTATGCATAAAGATCGGCGATATTCCAAGGAGTTCCACATTGTCCACATCACTTGTAAGCCAAGACTTAATTATCAATGGCAAGATTAACAGCAAAAGCGATGTAACCATAGAGGGAAAGGTCGTAGGTAATGTTTCCTGTAATGAGCTAGTCATAAATTCGACAGGTCGCGTTGAGGGCGATGTCAAATCAAAGGTTTTAAAGAACCTTGGAACAGTAGTTGGCTCTATCTCTTGCGCATCAGTGGAACTCATGGCTGGCTCAGAGACAGATAGCAACATCAATTGCGACAGCATCTCCGTAGAGCATTCAGCAATATTGATCGGGAAAATCAAGTCAGGAAAATAATGTCTTGAACTAAATAAGTTCAAATATTGGTCGAACAATTTGGATGCGAACTTCCGCAATTGCATCTGTAAAAACTGAGTTAGCTTCTCCGCTGTTCAAATTTGGGTTACACCTGTCTTTTGGATCATAACTTTGAGTATTTAGCCGTTCAAGCTTTCTTGAAAAATCCCTTGACAAAGCTAGGATTAGGTCGTCAAAATGTTTCTCTTGCGTCTTGATTGCTAACTTGATTGCTACATTGTGGAGAGAGTCTAAGCGTTGTGTTCCAAAAATTGTTATATTGCTGCCAAGTATTATAACTTTTTCTGGCAGTTTAGTTTTAAATTACATAAGATGTGACAGAATCCGGTAATACAATTCTTGCACTGTCATTATTTTAAACGATTTTGATGAATACGCGCCCTGATTGTTTACTAATCAATAAAAGAAACAAGGCCATGAAAAAGGAAGAAAAAATGTTAATGGAAGCCAGTCATAATGCCGTACATCCAGCAGCTGAGATGTACGCCGAAGAACTAAAAACCGGGAAACTTAGTCGTAGGGAATTCCTGGCACGCACGACCGCACTGGGCTTGACCACTGCATCTGCCTACATCCTAGGTGGCCTTGAGCAACCAGCATTAGCAGGCGGGCACATTAAGCAGGGAGGTACTATGAGGTACTTGATGGAAATCAGGGCACTCAAGGACCCTAGAACTTATGATTGGACACAAATAGCTACAGCAACTGCCGGGCATCTAGAATACCTGGTTGAATACAATAACGATGGTTCGTTCAATCCAATGCTATTAGAAAGCTGGAGTGCTAATCCAGATGCTACGCAATATACGCTAAATGTCCGTAAAGGTGTAAAGTGGAATAATGGTGATGACTTCACAGCCGAAGATGTTGCACGTAACATTACGGGTTGGTGCGATAAGGCAGTCGAAGGTAATTCGATGGCTGGGCGGATGGCATCACTTATCAATCCTGACACGGGTGTGGCAGCTGAAGGAGCGATAGTGGTTGTTGATAGCCACACAGTACAATTGAATACAAATGCACCAGATATTACAATTATTCCCGGTATGGCAGACTATCCAGGAGCGATTGTTCACAGCTCTCATGATCCTTCCAACATGCTTGGGACACAGGTTGGTACTGGGCCGTATTTAATCGACAGTTATGAAGTCGGTGTTAAAGCCGTGCTGGTGAGAAACGAAGGCCATGATTGGTGGGGTTACAGTGCTGGAAAAGGCGCATTTATAGATCGATTTGAATTCATTGATTACGGCACTGATCCAACGCAACATTTAGCAGCCGCTGAAGCAGATGAAGTTGACGTGATTTGGGAAGTTGATGGCGATTACATTCAAATGTTTGAGTCTATTGGATGGACTAAGACCTCTGTTGCCTCGGGTGCAACGATTGTAATTAGACCGAACCAAGAAACAGAACCAGCATATGCAGATAAACGCGTTCGTCAGGCTTTGGCCATGGCAGTTGACAACAACATTTGTTTGGAATTAGGGATTGCAGGCGTCGGAGTACATGCAGATAACCACCACGCTGGTGCAATGCATCCGGAGTATGATCCTAGCGTTGGTCGTTTACCATTTGATCCGGCTAAGGCTAAAGCTCTTATGGAAGAAGCCGGAATGGCAGATTTCGAACATACACTTACCTCTATTGACGATGACTGGCGTAAGAATACTACAGATGCTGTCGCAGCCCAACTCCGTGACGCAGGAATTAAGATTAAAAGGGAAATCCTTCCTGGCTCTACATTTTGGAACAATTGGGCTAAGTACGCTTATAGCTCCACTAATTGGAACCACCGTCCTTTAGCAACACAAGTTTGGGGACTGGCCTATCGATCCGGCGAAGCCTGGAACGAATTTGGATGGAATAGTGCTGAATTTGACGCGTTACTTGCAGAAGCAAATTCGTTAGCTGACGCAGACGAGCGGAGAGCTATTGCTGGAAAGTGTCAGGCAATGATCGCAGAGGAAGGTGTAACTGTTCAACCTTACTTTAGGACCCAGACAAAGTTCCATAAGGATAATGTAGTTTGCGACATGCATATTGCGCATCTTCCTCAGCTATATAAGTATGGTTTTACCAGTTAAGCGTAAATTCCGGTTTAACTGGATAGCTAAAAAACCCACGGCTAAGGGAAGACCTTAGATCTGCGGTTCTATAGATAGCAGAGGGCTTTAGGTGCACTGTTTTGCATAATAGCCTTCTGCAAATTACAATTTATGATAAAGTTTTTGTAGCTCCAATAATTGTTTGAACTGGAGTAGTTTATGGGACAAGAGTGCATAACTCTGAGTACCGCAGAAGCTAGAAATCTAATCCAAGATGCACTTGCTGGCAGCGGACTATTAAGAAAATATGTTGTATATTTCACCGATGCTATTTTAGACACGGAACTGAGTGGTTTGGAGGGGCATGGTTTCTATTGGCTTCAATATTACTGCGCTCATCTGCGGAGTGGTAAAGTGGACGGCAATGTAGTGCCGCAATTAGAGGCCGTGTCTGAAAGTAGTTTTCGCATTGATGCAGGCCACGGATTTGCGCATCCAGCTATCGAAGAGGGTTTCAAAGTTCTCATTCCCGCTGCAAAAGCTCACGGCATATCAGCAATGAGTGTTCACAATTCTTATAATGCTGGAACATTGGGGTTTCATACCGGATTTTTGGCGCGTGCTGGTCTCTTAGGTCTTGGCGCAACAAACGCTGTCCCAAACCTTGCCCCAGTAGGTGGAAAAATACCAATCATAGGCACAAATCCCTTTTCTTATGCTGTACCTGCACCTAATGGGAAAATAGCCTTTCTTGTTGATCAGTCTGCGACCCAAGTAGCCTGGACTGCCGTTAAGAGAGCTGCCGATGCCGGAAAAAATATACCTTTGGGTTGGGCACTAGATGCTGATGGGAAGCCCACTAAAAATGCTCAGGCAGGTTTAGATGGCTCGATGGCTCCTTCTGGCGGCATTAAAGGATTTAACATGGGACTTTTCGTTGAAGTTCTGTGTTCAGCACTTGCCGGCGGCAAACTTGGACCAGAGCAGGGCTCTTTCACTGACGACGATGGCAAAGCGATCAGTAACGGGCAGTTTTTTATCGCAATCGATCCAAATACTTTTTCTAAAGGAACCTTTGATCAGACAATCAAAAAATTAGTCACTTCAATAATCGGACAAGAAGGTTCACGCCTGCCAAATTCAAGACGTGAACTGAACAAGACAAAGTTAACGGAATCCGGATTAAAGCTAGAGATGGAAATTTATAAAACTTTAAAAGGCTTCACATGAATGTAAGTATCTCTAGTATTAAAGTTACTCCTTTAGCCTTATCGCTAAAGAAGCACTATATCTGGTCACAGGGCTATCTTGAAAATTTTTCAGTCAACCTTATTGAGGTCACCGCCTCGGACGGCACAGTAGGATATGGCGAGTGCAATGTCGGTCCAGATCAAACTGGCACCTTGCACATTCTCAACCGTCTTAAGCTGGGTTTCATTAATGAAAACCCTTATGACTGGGTTGCGGTAAAAAGTCGTATATTTACTGAGTCTTATATTACGCAGGGCGCATGGACGATGCGGGCCTACAACCAGATGATGGCAGGGTTTGATTTCGCAATTCTAGATTTGATAGGTAAACTTGATAATCGTCCTATTCATCAAATTTTGGGTGGAGCACATCGTGAAAAAGTTGGATATTTTTTCTTTTTACAGGGAAGTACAGTAGAAGAAATTGCGCAGCATGCAGCGGAGGGATTTGCGGCTGGTGAGCGCATCTTTTACTTTAAAGTAGGACGCGGAGAGGCGCTTGATATTGACATGGTTCGAGCGGTTCGTAGGGAAATAGGGGGCGCGCGCCTTCGCCTAGATGCTAACGAAGCCTGGGATCCTCAGGAAGCTATTCGAATGTGCCGAAAATTAGAACCTTATGATATTGATTTCATCGAGCAACCAACCTCATGTTGGTCAATCGATGCACTAGCTCATGTTCGAAGTTCAGTCGGAATTCCAATTGTTGCGGATCAATCTGCCTTCACAATATATGATGTTTATGAGATTTGCCAGAAGCGCGCGGCGGATATGATATGTATCGGTCCTGTCGAAATCGGTGGTATACATCCGATGTTAAAAGCGGCAGCGATCGCTGAAGCCGCAGGTCTTAAAATCTGCATACATAGTTCTTTTTCAACAGGCATTACGACTAGTGCTGAGTACCAGATTGGGAAATTGATTCCTAATCTCGATGATGGAAACCAGATAATGTGTCAGCTTCTTAAACACGACATTGTGAAATCACCGATACTCGCCCCCCAAAAGGGTTGGATGCATCTTCCTGACCAACCAGGCTTAGGCATTAGCCTTGATCAGACGATTATTAAAACCGCTACTGACACATTTCAGAAACTTTCCTATTAGTAGATCAGTTGACCCCACAGTTAGAACGGATTCGAATATGACCAAAGCAACGAAACGATCTGAACGGCGGTCATCCAATAAGCGCGGTAAAATCCTTCCTCAAATGCCTTGGCATCAACCGAGATACCACTTCCCAACTGTTGAACCTCTAAAGAACGAAGACGTACTCAAAATTCATGAGAACGCGTTGCGCATTTTGGAGGAGATTGGTGTCAAATTTCAAGCCGAAGAGGCTGTTTCGGTTTTTTCCAAGTCCGGCTGTATAATCAGTAAAGATAAAATGACAGTACGTATAGGACAAGAAATCGTTGAACACGCATTGAGTAAGGTCAAATCTCAAATTGAAATTACACCTAGAAACGTGGCCCGCAAAGTTATAATTGGTGGCAATCATGTGACTTTTGCTTCAGTCTTGGGGCCACCATACTGTTCAGATATAGACACCGGCAGGCGACAAGGGACATTAAACGACTACTGCAATTTTATCCGCCTTGGTCAATATTTCAACGTTATACATATGATATCTGGCGCCCCAGTAGAGCCTATGGATATTCCTTTAGAGGTGCGTCACCTTTATAGTACCTTAAAAGTTCTAGAATTATCTGACAAAGTACCATACGTTTTCTGCCAAAGTAGACAGCGGATACATGATACGCTTTCGATGATAGCTATGGCTAAAGGCACAGATAGAGAGGGGTTATGTAAAGAGCCTTCCACTTTTTCAATCATTAATTCGAATTCTCCACTTCAATACGACAGGCCAATGGCTATTGGCCTCATTGAGTTAGCAAAGCACAACCAGCTAGCCATGATTACTCCATTCTCACTTGCCGGAGCTTCACATCCAATTTCACTTGGCGCTGCAAATTCAATGGCAGTCGCAGAGATGCTGGCGGCTCTTACATTAACGCAATTAGTCAATCCAGGCGCACCCGTGGCATCCGCTGCATATACGATGAACGTAAATATGCAGACCGGATCACCTGGTTTTGGTTCACCAGAAACAAACGTCTCTTTACAGATAGGGTCACAGATGGCCCGGTTTTACGGCATACCCATAAGGTCTTCTACATTTACTTCATCGCCTGCATTAGACGCACAGGCTACATTTGAAACTTTGGGCATGCTTTGGGCTTCCATAACGTCTGGTAGCAACATCATAATGCATGCAGCGGGTTGGCTAGAAGGCGGTCTGCGGTCTTCCTTTGAAAAATTTATTTTAGACGTTGAGATGCTCCAGATGATGGTAAAATACATGGAGCCAATCCTTGTTGATGACACAACACTCGCATTTAATGAAGTCAAATCTGTCGGTCACGGTGGACATTTTTTCGATACTGAAAACACAATCAAAAATTACAGTACTGCTTTTTATGAACCTCTAATCTCAACGGCTAAGAATTATGGTCAATGGAAAGATGATGGAGCCCTGGACTCAGCAGAGCGTGCTAATTTAGTCTATAAAAAAGCTTTAGCTGCCTATGAGCCGCCACAACTAGATGCATCAAGGCTAGATGCACTTAAAGCTTTTGTTAAGAAGAGAGAGAAGGAGGGGGGAGCACCTATAGATATGTAGTGGCAGTAACTCTATTCAGTTAAAAATTTGGGCATGAACATTTGGTATTCAATGTTCGAATTCCTTCTAATCACGCCATAGTCTCTTGATTTTACACGGGCATCAATTTCCAAATGTTTGCGGGATAGTATTACTAAGCTGTTTTCGGAAATCCGACAATGGGATGGTATTGTTTGCTAATGCCTAAGCCTCGAAGGTGGCTGGACTTAAGTTAATTGAACGTGCAACCCGCCTCGAAGTTGAAGAAGGAGCCACCGAATTAGAAAACCCACCAAAGGACAATCTAGGTCGGTATTACTATTAGGTTGCGGGCCTAAGAAAAAATGAGCGCCCCACAAGGAAACCAAGTGGAACGCCCATTCTTCTAATCCAACCCATTATTTACCTTTAGTAGAAGCT
>MDTG01076072.1_pt1 | contig 29104 bp, 19 predicted proteins | sample 811421 | NCBI WGS metagenome assembly MDTG01 (sample SAMN05326645, study PRJNA326480) | marine metagenome | isolation source: seawater | place: Pacific Ocean: South East | collected 2011 | reverse complement strand
TTGAGCCTGCTTTTAATGAGATGGTTGATAAGATTGTCTTCACTTATAAATTTACAAACCTACCAAACATAGACTTACTACGTGATGAATGTAAAATATGGTTGATGACAATTCTTGATAAATATGATCAAAGTAAAGGTTCAAAAGCCTTCTCGTATTTTTCAGTTATTACTAAAAATTGGTTTATTCACAAAGTTAAAAAACAACAAAAGCAGAACAGAACCGAAGTTAATATTGATAATATTGCTAAAAGCTATGAAGAGCAGTACTTGTCAACTGATGAGTCTTATCTCACCGATAGAGAAAGAGATGAATTTTGGCTTAAATTTTATGAAGAACTAAAATCGTGGGATACTACCACAATGAAAGAAAACGATTTGAAAGTTTATAAGGCCATTTGTATTCTTTTTGATTCAAAAGATGATATCGATATTTTTAATAAGAAAGCTATTTATTTATACTTACGTGAATTAACAGGCCTAAACACAAAACAGGTCGTTAACTCACTTAAAAAGTTTAAAACAAAATATTATACTTTTAGCAATAACTGGAAAAATGGTAGGATATGATCATTGAAACGAAAACAGTAAGTAGGGGACTTATAAATGTTTGACTCTCGTTTTTGGATGCCTGAGTCCGTTAACGCTCTTGCACCCGGGATCGACACATTATTTATGTTTATCTTATGGGTTTCGGTTATTTCTATTGTTATAGTTTGTGGGACTATGATTTATCTAGCTGTTCGCTACCGCGCTTCAGCAGATGTTGCACGGGATAATCCTCCGCGAGATCACCTTGGACTTGAAGTTACTTGGACACTAATTCCCACTATTATTCTAATGCTAATTTTTTACTGGGGCGCCCGTGATTATGTTCACATGTCGGTACCTAAAGCAGATGCAATGGAAATTAGAGTTATGGGGCAAAAGTGGTTTTGGACGTTTGATTATCCAGAACAAGGAATTCGTCTACAAGCCACTGAAGAGATGAATGTAAAAAATACTAGAGAAGGCCGGCCAGTTGGGCTTGTTGTTCCAGTTAATACTCCCGTTCGTATAGTTGGCTCGTCGGCTGATGTGCTACATAGTATATATATCCCTTCTTTTCGTATGAAGAAAGATGTTATTCCAAACCGCTATACAGTAACCGGATTTCAAGCAACGCAGGAAGGTGTATACGATCTTTTCTGTACTGAGTACTGTGGTACTAAACATTCAGGTATGATAACCAAGGTTACGGTGTTAAGTCAGTCAGAGTTTGTTTCATTTGTTGAAGAAATGCAAAAGAATTCCGATGGGCCCATTGATGGTGCTACGGTATTTGCCAGTAGTGGATGTGCAGGTTGTCACTCAGTTACTGAGGATGCGCCGGCCGGGGGCATTGGTCCGGCGCTCTATGGGGTATTTGGACGGCAGGAACGACTGACCACCGGTGATACCGTGCTGGTCGATGAGAACTATCTGCGTGAATCAATTGTAAATCCAATTGCAAAGGTGGTTGAAGGATACGGTCCGGTTATGCCATCATACGCTGGACGACTGAGTGAAGAAGAACTGACCGCACTTGTCGTCTATTTGAAAGGACTGGGATCCGATAAGAGGGGGCTGTAAATGCTTGAGTCTGCATCATTAAAAATTAAATCATATCGAAGAGAATACACGGTTGATTTTTGTAACCTAACTGCCGATTTACTAAATTCTTACGATGATAGTACATTCGTCATAATAGATTTTAATATATATAAAAATTATCCTCTGTTCGAGCAGTGTTTTGATAAATCAAAGATGTATGTTATTGAAGCAAGTGAGCGAACAAAAACACTTAAAACTTGTGAAGAAATAATTCGCTTTCTAATTTCAAACCAATTTAAAATCAATCACAAGTTATTAGCCGTGGGTGGCGGCATCACCCAAGACGTCACAGCGTTTGTAGCATCCGTACTGTACAGAGGTGTAGAGTGGCAATTCTTGCCAACAACACTATTGGCACAAGCGGACAGTTGTATCGGTAGTAAGAGTTCTATAAATTTCTTAAGTACTAAGAATGCGCTAGGGACGTTTTATCCACCATCACGCATCTATTGCTGCCCAGAGTTTTTAAAAACGCTAGACACAGACGATATTAAGTCTGGAATTGGTGAGATGCTTCACTATTATTTGATTGAAAATAGTGAACATATTCCCGGTTTTGTAGCCAATTACAATAACATATTGGCAAACCCTGTTGATTGTTTGTCTAACTATGTTGCTGAGAGTTTAAGAATTAAAAAGAATATGATCGAAAAAGATGAATTTGATCAAAACGAGAGAAGAGTTTTTAATTATGGTCACACTTTTGGGCATGCAATCGAAGCCATAAGTAACTATGAAGTATCACATGGTCTTGCTGTGACAATCGGCATGGATTTAGCAAATTATGTATCATTAAGAAAAGGATTTATTACCAAAGAGCAATATGAAGAACTTCACTCTGTATTAAAAATGAATCTAATAAACTACAGAGTCCCGTCCGAGTTGCAATCAAAATACTACTCTCTGTTAAGGAAAGATAAGAAAAACATTGACAATTGTGTTGTTTGTGTGTTACCTTACAACATTGGTGATATACGTGTTACTAAGATCACCGATCATAGAGAATTAAAAAATATTATACATGAATATATGTCGGGTAATCTAATATGTCTTTAGCAAGAACCAGTAAGTATAACATTAATATTGACTTTGAAAAAAGTCATGATTCTTATTTATATGATGCAAATACTGGGAATAAGATACTTGATTTTTTTGGTATGTATGCCTCATTACCACTGGGATACAACCATCCAATATTTAAAACTCAAGACTTTATTGATGAGTATATGAGAGTGTCATCATTTAAAGTTAACAATTGCGAATTTGTATCTGAAGAAACACTTGAGTTTGACCGTTTGTTTTCTGAATTTGCCGGTAAGGGTTTATACCAACACTTTCACTACTCCTGTACAGGCGCATTAGCCGTTGAGGCAGCAGTCAAAGTTTGCTTAGAGTACAAGAACTATCACAATCCAAAAATATTGTCTTTTGATAACAGTTTTCATGGCATTAACAGTTTTGGCTCTTTTATAACTTCTAGATTCCCCGGCGCTGACCAGCGACTGTCTGGTTTGCCTGAGGCATATTCAGTTAAAATTAAAATGAACCTTGAAGACGTCGCTCACAATCTGATTAATAATGACATTACGTGTGTTTTTGTTGAGCCTATTCAGTGTAGTGCTGGTGACATTCATCACGATAGAGAGTTTTTTAAGAGTTTACGTTTACTGTGCGATCAACATGATGTTCCACTTGTGTTCGATGAAATTCAAGTAGGCTTCGGAGGCACGGGAAAACTGTGGTATTTTGAGCACTTAGATATAGTGCCAGACATCGTTGTGTATGGTAAAAAAACACAATTATCTGGTATAATGGTTAAAAATAAATATGCCGGTATATTTAATCCAAGCAGATCTGTGCGATTAGAAGTAACTTGGGATGGAGATGTTTCTGATATGGTAAGATGTAAATACGTTATAAAGGCGTATAAAGATTACAATATATTAGATAACGTTAACAAACAAAGCGAAAGATTAATTGACGGACTATCTCAATTTAAAGAGATACAGAATCTTAGAAATTGCGGCTTAATTATGGGCTTTGACTTGCCAGATAAAGAAAGGCGTGATATATTCGTGAGAGAGTGTTATAAAAACGGACTTATTTGCAACACAACCGGCGAAAGATCGATTAGATTACGCCCGAATCTTAATTTGAATGATTCTGAGGCAGATCAAGCAATACTTATATTTAAAAGGACAATAAACAATGTTAATAGATTTTGAAAACATAGAAGAAAAATGCAACGCAGCAGCAGCCAGCGACGAATACTCAATTTTAATTGATAAAGTCAACCGTGCCAAAAAGATATTCTTGATTGGTAACGGGGGACTTCACTTTGTTGCAAGCCATATGGCTACAGACTTATCTAGACTGATACCCAACAAGGCGGTTTACTCCTTTGATAGTGTTGGTTTTATTACATCTAACGCTAATGATCATGGCTACAATCAGATTTTTATCAGATGGCTGGAAACAATTGCATCTGTAGAACAACCTGAGGATTGTTTGGTTATCGGACTGTCATGTTCAGGTAACTCTGCCAATGTTGTTGATGCATTACATTGGGCTGAAGATAGAAACTATGAAACTTTTATGATTAGTGGAGCAACTTCGGAAGTACTAAGAGAAGATATTGATGAACTCTCGATTCAATGTAACTACTTCCACACTGTTGAGGTTTCTATTCTTATGATGTTCTACGATCTTATTCATAGAACTGGCAATCACTGCCCTTCAATACGTCAGGAAAAAGATAGATTGGCTGATTCACCACTTAGAGGCAAGAAAGCAGAGGATGCTTGGGAGCCGATGTAAGTGAAGAAAAGGACTGCATGGATTATTGGCACTGGTCCGTCTCTTAGAAACGTTGATGTCTCCAAGTTAAAAAATCAACACACAATAACTTTTAATCGCGCGTACGTTGCATTTGAAGATTGGGGCTTTGATCCTACATATTACCTTTGTATTGACGCTAATGATCTGAGGGCGATGTATAAAGACATAAATAATTTAATTGTCAACAGTGATGTTAAAGCATTCTTTTTACCAGAATTGTCTGACAACATAGAGCACCCACCAGAATCTTTTCAGGACTGTGATAAAAAAGAAAAACTGTTTGTTAGCAGCAAGAAACTATACACTATTGTTGAAGAAATACCGCCTGATGTTCCACGTGATATGGCACCGGTTGCTAACTTATACAATGAAGGAACATGTATTGACGTTAAAAATAGAAAGGTAATTACGTATCATGATCCTAATGGCGGTATTATGGGATTAAAAATTTTAAAAGCGCTGGGATATAACGAGATTGCCTTTATTGGTTGTGATGCAAGATATGCTGATAATGACGAGTCAAACAAGTACATAACTAAAATGGGCAATGAATATATTTCTCATGAAGATTATGACGTTAATCATTTTAGAGATGATTACTTTGGCAAAGGTATGAGATTTGGTAAGCCAAATCAAGATTGGATTATCGCACTATGGAAACTGGCATCCAGACAAATTAATGAACACTTTCCACATTTCAATGTTTATTCATGCACTGAAAATTCAAATTTAAATGCATTTTACAAATACATACCGTACGAGGATTTCTTAAATGGTAAAAGATAAAAAAGTTTTAGTAACTGGAGGTACAGGTTTTCTTGGAAAACGTCTTCAGATGAAACAGTCAGATTGGATTTATATGTCCTCTGAGGATTGTAATTTAACAAATCCTACAATGGTACGAGATATGATAGGCGATATTAAGCCTGATGCCATTGTGCACCTCGCCGCAAGAGTTGGGGGAATCAAGGACAATGTTGAGAGCCAGGCAGACTTTTATTATTTGAATACAATGATGAATACAAATATTATTCATCAAGCACACTTGCATGGTGTTGAAAGAATCTTGTCATCGTTGAGCACATGCGCCTTTCCTGATACCATAGAAAATTTCCCATATTCAGAAACTGATTTCTTTCGTGGTCCACCGACTAAGACAAATTTTTCTTATGGAATGACAAAAAGAATGTTGCATGTTTCAAGCACTGCGTACAGAAATCAATATGGTAGAAATTATTCTACTTTTTGTCCGTCTAATATTTACGGACCTAATGATCACTTTAATAAAGAGTCATCTCACTTTGTTCCAGCGCTCATACACAAGGTTGCAATTGCAAAAGATAATTCAGATATAATCCTGTGGGGAACTGGCTTACCATTAAGACAACAGTTATACGTTGACGATTTATGTGATATAATACCAATATTACTTAACAAGCACAACAGTGACAAGCCGCTAATCGTGGCGCCAAATCAAAATTTATCTATTCTGGACATGGCAAAAACTGTTGTTACGCAATCAGGTAAGAAAATCACCATATCATTTAACGGTAAACTAGATGGACAATTCAGAAAAGATGGAAGCAACGAAGAACTCTTTAGAGTTATTGGGCCATATAATTTTACTAAATTTGAAGATGGCGCAAGAAAAACTTATAACTGGTATTTGGAGAAATTAAATGAGTAACAATCAACAAAAAACAGCACTCGTCACCGGTGCAACCGGCCAAGATGGTTCGTATTTGGTCGATCTTCTGCTGTCTAAAGGCTATCATGTAGTCGCAGTTAAGAGGCGTACATCTCTTATCAACACCGATAGAATTGATCATGTTTTTGAAAACTATAAACTGCTGGAAAACTTTACTTTAGTATATGGTAACATGATTGACTCTGGCAACATTCATCGTATTTTAATGGAGTTTATGCCAGATGAAATTTATAACTTAGCGGCTCAATCACATGTCAAGGTTTCTTTTCAAACACCAGAAGAGACCGCAGAGATTGTCGGCATGGGCGCTCTTAAGTTGCTTGAAGCAGTCCGCAATGTTTGCCCACAAGCAAGAGTGTATCAAGCATCGTCTTCAGAGATGTTTGGAGATAATCCAGAGAACCCACAAAGCGAAACGACTCAACTCATGCCGGCTAGCCCCTATGCATGTGCTAAAGTGTTTGCTCACAATTTATGTAATAACTATAGAGAAAGTTACAACATGCATATATCCAGTGGCATCCTATTCAATCACGAGTCTCCACGCCGCGGCGAAACTTTTGTTACTAGAAAAATTACTCAAGCAGCCGCAAAAATAAAAATGGGGCTTCAAGACAAATTGTATTTGGGCAACCTAGATGCAAAAAGAGACTGGGGTTATGCGGCCGATTATGTAGAGGCAATGTGGTTAATGCTGCAGCAAGATGAGCCTGATGATTATGTAATCGCAACAGGGGAAACACACTCTGTTAAACAGTTTCTAGAAGAAGTATTCGATTATGCTGGCCTTAATATTGATGAGCATGTAGAGATTGACACAAGGCTATTCAGACCTCATGAAGTGCCGTTGTTGCTGGGTGATCCATCCAAAGCAAAAGAGAAATTAGGATGGGAGCCTAAAATTAAATTTAAAGAATTGGCTAGACTTATGTACGACGCTGATTTGAAAAATCTTATTAAATGAACAATATTAAAAAAGGCGATTTAATAAGATGGTATACAACATATAACGATGATCCATCCCTTGTGAAAGATGTTGGTGTCGGAATTTGCTTAGATGTAAAAGTTACTGCCTACAAAGATATGTCAAAGTACAAATTTATTAAAGTATACAGAAACAAATTCAATGATATAATAAACTTACCAGAAAGCGACGTTGAACGCTTTCATTTATAATAAGGAGATAACATGCAACTTTCTAATCAAGCGCTCGGTGCCATTATGATGGCCCTTCAAGAGTCTTTGTTAGCCCAAACCGATATTGTTCCTGTACTCAGAGGCTTTGAACTCACTGAGTCGGATTCTGGCTTGGTAATTAAAAACCCACCAACAGTTCGCTTTACAGATGACACAGAAATTACCGCTGATGATTTGGAAAAAATGGCTGAGCGATAGTGCCGATTTACAACTATAAATGTGTAGAATGCGATGAAATTAGCACATTTATGCATGCCTACGGTGAAGTACAAAAAGACTGCGAGAAATGCGACACTAAAGATAGTCTAGTTAAACTCATGTCTAAGCCAACAATACTTAAAACCAAATCAAAAACCGCCGGCGAAGACTCTGAGGTTGGAAACTTGACTAAACAATTTATTGAAGAAAACCGCGAAGTCTTAAACAAACAAAAAGAAGAATATTCAAAAAAGCAATATGACAAATCTTGAAATTACATTATCAATAATATTATCAATTTCACTTTTAATCAATGTTGGACTCGGTATTTATGCCCGGGCTGCTATCGTTAGATTATTGAGTGTGGCGGATGAATTATATGATTTAAGAGAAATGTCTAATTCGTTGGTTAACCATCTACAAAGCATATACGAGATGGAATTGTTCTATGGAGACGAAACTTTAAAAAGTCTCATGGAACATTCTAGATCATTCGCTGAACAGATGGACACTTTTGAATACATCTTCGGATTAGTAGAAAAAGATGACATTACAACCACAGAAGAAGACGAGACGGAAACGTCGTAAAAATCACTATTTCACGAAAGACCATGAAAATGCAATCGTGAGATATACACAAACAAATTGTGTTAGAGAACGAACTGATTTATATGTTCGATGGATTGAGCCTGCATTTAATGAAATGGTAGACAAGATTGTTTTTACTTACAAGTTTACCAATCTACCAAATATTGATGTCCTACGAGATGAATGTAAGATTTGGCTCATGACAATTTTAGATAAGTATGATCCCAATAAGGGCTCTAAAGCCTTCTCATACTTTTCAGTAATTACTAAAAACTGGTTTATTCACAAAGTCAAAAAGCAGCAAAAGCAGAATAGAACCGAAGTTAATATTGACAATATTGCAAAAAACTATGAGGAGAAGTACCTCTCAACAGAGGAGTCTTACTTATCAGAAAGGGAAACTACTGAGTTTTGGAAAATGTTTTATCAAGAATTAAAATCGTGGGACACTTCATTGATGAAAGAAAATGATTTGAAAGTGTATAAAGCGATATGTGTTCTATTTGACTCAAAAGACGACATCGATATTTTTAACAAGAAGGCTATTTACTTATACCTTCGTGAATTGACCGGCTTGAACACAAAACAAGTTGTCAACTCTCTAAAGAAATTTAAAACAAAGTATTACGCTTTTAGCAACAACTGGAAAAACGGAAAGATATGAGTAAAAATGATCTTGATACCCTGATGGAAGAAGCACTTGGTAATATTCGTAATGATCGAAAAGTTGCCAGAGAGTTCCTTAATGAGATAGCGAATCTTATCTCCGGTAATCCAGATCAGAACAAATATCTTAGTCCGGTTGCTGCGAAACACATTGAAACTTTACAACGCTCTAATGAGCAACTTGTAAAGATTATTAATATACAATCTAAAAAAACAGAAACTGATTTTGAGTTAACCGAAAAAGATAGAGAAAATCTATTTGATCTCATTCAGGAAGAAGTACAAAGGGAGGAAAATTGAAATGTCACTCAACGATTTTTTGCCATTTGATTTCTTTACCTCAGAAGGTGGTGGCTTTTCCTTAGCAGGGCAGGCAGTTAGAAAATCTGCCGCTACGTTTGATTTTTACGGAAACAAAGATACTTTTAATGCTTACATTATAGCGAAGGTGCTCGGAGATATTACGGCTCAGAAGTTAGCCTCTTATACCGGTACAAGTGTAGATTTATCAACGACAGATTTATCTGAAATGGCAATCTACGCTGTGCGTATAGATGACGAAAATAGTCCTCACGCTTTTTTGCCTGATCCGTGTGATATGATGACCGTACAAGAAGAAGGCTATGGGGCAAATAAAAGTCTTGTTAGAGAACACACTTTTATGTTAGGCACCGGTGATTTAAATATCGGTGATACCATAAAGATAAAATTAGAAAAGTCTGTGGCTGGTTCCTACAATTTAAGGTTTGGAACTTTTGTGATGAAAATGGGAACAGACATTAGTAAATTAGGTCGCTCTGCTGAAGGATGCGTAAGCGCACTGGAATTATTTGACGGAGCGTCAGATATTTTTAATCTAGATCCTGATAACCTCAGGGCAGGCATACCAGCCCCTACGCCATTAAAAACTAGTGAAGCCGGCAAAGATTTCTTAGTTGGAGAAGAAGCGCGCCGATATCAGGTGTACAACGACGGCGGTGGTGAAACAATATCCAGTTACGAAGCAGCGCGCAAACCAATCGCCAAAAAAGAGGGCTTTCCTACAATCGGAATAGGTCACTTAATTTACAAGGAAGGCGTAGTTGACGAACGAGCCAAGTGGGCTCCCTATTTAGGTGGTAAAAAATCCTTAACAGATAAACAAGTTCAAGATCTCTTCGAGTCTGACTTGCTAAAATATGAGGCTCCCGGCAAAAGAATAACCAAACCCGTAACTCAACAAATGTTTGATGCACTCGTATCACTGGCTTTCAATGCGGGCCCAAATAGTTCCGCTGTCAGAAAATGTGTTAATGCTATTAATAATGAGGATTACACTGGAGCAGCAAGAGCAATCAGTCAAGGCCCCAACACCAGTAAAGGCAAATTTAATAAAGGTCTTGCAAAACGCAGGATCACAGAAACAAGATACTTTCTCTCTGGTGGCATCCCAAAGAAAGGTGAGCCGGCTGGCTCGACAACGGCTGACGCCGCCACCAGCGTAACAGAAGAAGAGGCTCGTGCACTGTTAGGTGTTTAAAATAATATGGCAAAAAAAATATATGATCCTGAAGGCGATTTAAAACAATACAAAACAGTTAAAGAATCAGTTCAGAGACAAAAGAAATACGTAAGAGATAACGAAGATAAAATATTGCAAGACGGGTTACCACCCAGCACTGAAGATTTTATTGAAGCCGGCCTGCCACCAAACCTTGATGAGTTGCCCAATTTCACTCAGAGAGGTGGGTACTCTACTATTCAAGAGAAGTTGGCAAATGGCATGCCTATTAACTATTCTGAGAATGGTATCTTTCACACTGCAATTCCCTTGCAGACTGTGCACTACAAAGCAGCCCCAAATGAAAAAGTAATCAGGAATGAAGGCGCTTATATAGTCTTGGGTACCGACAGGCCAGATAGTGATAGAAGCGGCTATGGCGCTGAAGGCGCCACAAGCGCAAACTCAATTGATATTATGGTTGGTAGAATGGCTTCGGCAAGAGGCGGTAAGGGCCCTCCGGGCCAGTCTGGTGAAGACGGTGCCTTGGTAGATAATTCGTTCTTTGCGGACGCCGCACGCATCCACGTAAGCCAGTTAACAGATGTGGACAAGAACTTCGGGTTAGCAGAAACTAGCGCGCCAAATTCAATCGCACGATCTGCCATTGGCATGAAGGCTGACGCTGTTAGAATTATCGGCCGCGAAGGAATTAAAATTGTCACCGGTCGAGGCGATGGGCCAACAGGCACTGGACGCGGCGGTGAGCCTAATTCACGAGGTGGTAAAATTGTACAACCTGCACCATCTATTGATTTAATAGCCGGCAACAACACTGGCAAAATTAAGGTTTGGGGAGGCTTGTTTAGGCCGGTTGAGGAAATAGACAACCTACAGCCGGCGCTCAAGGGGTACATTACTAGAGACTCGCTTCTCGAACTCAGTTCTGTTATAGATGATATCTTGGCGTGTATTATGACATTAACACTGTCACAAGTTCAGTTTAACTCTGTTCTGGGGATTGACCCATTTAGGCCACATGTGCCGGCCGGATCAGTTAAAGCAACCTTTGACCAATTAGTGTTTGTGGCAAACAACGTCTATCAAACTCGAACAACTAAAGCAGTTTGGGAATGGAACTATTTATACCCATTCGGTTATAAATATATTTGTAGCAGGAACGTCAATATTACATAGGTAAAGCAATGTCAGAATCAGATGAAACAACAACCTTAATACCAGATTACGAAAGAAGAGCAGATACCTCACCATATTTAAAGTATCAAGATAAAAACGGCGATGGACTTCCTGATCAATGTGATGTAGAAGTATCACCAGCGCAACAGGTTTGTATAGACTGTAAACCAAACCCACTCGCAGTTGTTAGAGACTGGAGAAAGCGCCGGCGTAATGATGTTCTTCTGAACGAAAAAATTTGCAAATACGAAATTTCTTTTTCTACAAAGGAAACTTCTACTGGCTTCGAAGAGGGAATGTCTGAATCGGAAGCAGACGCCGCGTTAGATTCACTTTACGCACAGTACGCCGAAGAAGCCGCTTTTACAATGCTAGAAGAACTTGGCAAAGTTACCGATCAACAAACAATAACAACCGTTGTTAATGCTATGGAATATGCTGGTTATCACATACCACCAATTTCAAGATCTAGACTTAGGTTACTGTATAGGGTAGACTTTGACAACATTTTTGGCATCCCAGAAGATTTAGATGATGGTACTGGTGACGAAGAACCTGAAGAATCGTCTGACATAAAAGTAAAGTACAGTGCTGAAGACATCGCCGTTAAATCTTTAAGAATTAGAAAAGGTCTAAATTTGCATTCAAGGTTTTATAAAGTCTACAAAGCGATTGATGGCGGTCAACTTAAATTTGAAGAAAGCAAAAGACTTTTTAATCTTGATGACTATGGAGACTCAGGAATTTTTGTTAAGAACTCTGCGATTGGAGACCTTGTACAAGAGTTAGACTCTTGGTTAAACACTAGAAACTTTAACTTACCAGGCACCGGCCGCTTATCTTTTTTTAATGAAAAGGTGACATATATACATTTCATTTTTGATTCTGAGTACAAACTGAAAAAAATGAGAGTTTTTACTGAAGGCTGTGGCAGTGAACGACCTAAAAAAGTTTATAATTCTAAAAAATTAAAATCTCTAAGGCAAACTCCAGCATGGAGAGATCGAACGGCCGTTGCCTATTTCTCTCGCCTTAACCAAATGGATAGAGATTTGTCAGCCCGAAACCCAAAGCCGTGGCTAGACTTTGTGATTGAACACACATACCCTACAGTCTACGCAACAACTCCAGAGATTGATGATGAATTAAGAGAAAGAAAAATAAGCACATGTATTACTGATGCTCTTGAAAATGATTTTAAGCAACTTGGTCAAGATATATTTGACGAAGCATTTAGTCTCGGTGACGCAATTGCTTATGCATTTCATAAAAATCTCTGTCGCAATGAAGTGTCTCAAGTTATACAGGATAAATACGGTTCTGGCAATACTTTTGATAAACCCACAGGTGATGTTGACACCAACATATTAGCAATGTCACAAATACAAGCCTTTAAAGAAGTAGAAGAAAAAGATGCTATTTTTGCCTCTTATTGTCTCAGGATGCTTACCATGCGAGGCGGCGGTTCGCCAATTCAACAACTGGATCTAATGTGGTCAGAAGGCTTTGGAAAATTAAAAGTCTGTGGCCTCATGGATCTCTTAACTGAAGCGATTGAGTGTTTATTCAAGGGTCTTTCCTTGGAAGACGCTTTATCTTCAATGATACGTTCAGCCTTGAAATCCATGCAGATTGAAGATTTCGGAGTATTATTTGTTGGATTGCCAAGGAACAAACAAGATGAATTAGATGCCTTGGTAAAGAAAAAAATTGAAACAGGGAACATTTTTCCACCCAAATCCCCGGGCCAAGCCGCATCTGATAATATAGCACAACGTCAAGACACGAACAACGCTCCATTTATCGGTAAATTTAAAATATCCCACCCTTGGGAGAATGAAAAACTGGTTGAAAGGCAAAAAAGAAATCTGAGACAAGACAACTATGGAAACTCCGTGCCCACTAAGTCTGCAACGTACAGAGATGACGTCGACATATCCCCAAGAAGAACCTTGGCTAAACAGGTAACATCTCCAGCCGGCGCCAATCAACCCGATCCTGATATTATTATGCAGGCTTACGCTGCCGCTCTCATAGAAGTATATCAAGATAATCTTTTCGCTCTGGTTGATCAACTAAACAAATTCCCTGGTGCACAAATTATCTCAACGATTATAGCGGTTATGGATTGTCCACGACCACCTGTATTTAATCCTGGTATAATGGACTTTATTAAAAGTTTGCAATTACCGTACTGCAGAAATACACAAGAAATTGTTGTTCCAAGATTTGAGAACCCGTTTGCTTATCTTCCATCTCTATCGGACATACTCAAGGCAATATTTGAAATTATCAAACAAGAAATTATACGTCTTATAATTCGTATTATTACACTTATATTGGTTAGAATATGCGAAATGATTGGAGATGCAATTTGCAAGGCACTTGAAGCGGTGGGTAACATTGCTGCATCACTGCCGGCCATTTTGTCTGGTCGAGAAACTTTATCAAGCGTAATTAGAGATACCATCTGTGGTCCTGAAGTTTCACAAGAGCAGATTGATCAAACGGCCCTTGACTTACTCGACCAGTTTGGTGTTGGTGGAGCCGCACTGGCTGACCCTGAAACAGCAAAAAACTTTTTTGCAGATGCCGTGAACTCCATGACTAGAGCAGAAGTTCTTAATGCGTTTATCGATGGTCCAAGCCAATCTGCCTTGGATGTCATGGATGGTCTGGTTGAATATGATTACCCACAATATAGAGATGCCTTCCCCAACCCACAGGCCTTCACTAGATTCTTTAAAAATGTAGGCACAGTTATTCCGGCGCATACCTTAGATGAAATTAAAAAGGCTCGTGAATTATCTGCCGGAGAACTCGATCTCCCAGCAAACCCATCACTGTGTGCTAGTCCAGAACAACTTCAAGCCTTTGACGAACAGAGGTGTAATATTCTACAAGGAAGAATGTCAGATGCTCAATGTGAAGCACAAAACGAGGCACTCAGGGACCAATTATTAGAAGACTTAGGCGATCTTGGAAATGTGTTAAACCAGGGCATTGGCCCGATGATTGAAGCAGCACTTCCTCCCCTCTTTTCCGATCCAAATTGTGAAAATGGATTGTTACCCATAGAACCGAAAGAGGTACAGAACGTGACAACGCTGGCTCTAAAGGGTGACATGGAAAAACTTCAAGTTGCTTTTACAGAAGATATGCTTGGCAATGGCGGACTGTTTGCCGGTAAGGACGACTGGGGATTTATTAACATGGTATTGTCTGATACACAAGGTAATCCATATACAGTTCATCAAAGAAAAACATTTGCTAGAGACAGTTTTGTAGATTATTACATTAATAACGCTACTAACCCCGCCGACGAGGGCGAATCGTTTGGAGACGTATCAAGTAACCAACGTCAAAGAGGGGCTTTCCCCAAGTTTGTCGCTGGGTACCTCAAGTATCAGTTTAGTGGCGAAAAATTAGAAATTGCTCAAGACCTAGGAGATTCTGTTAGATTTTCGGCCACAAACGACAGACGCAACAAAAAAACGTTTTCCCTGTCATTCAGAGATTTGGGATATACAGGCCTGTTTGGTCAAAACGTTGAATTAACAGAGACACCAGATTTTGGTTATAATGTCAGGCAAACAGTTGACTTTGAACGCAACAGAGTGTTATTTTCTAGACTTGAAAGAAAAGATACTCCCGACATTAAATTAAAATTTAGAGATAATAACAAAGGTTACCGTTCCGGTCTTAATTCAGAAGATGCAGAATTTGCGTATGGTTTTAACTTATCAGCATTTTATTCAGATATTCATAAAGATAAAGCCACCGGAAATATCCTTAATAGGCCCTCGGACAATGTCAGAGTTGTCTTGACGGATATCATCAATCAGGGTGCCAATACTCAACTGACAAAAACCCTGGAGAAAGATTCAGAGGATCGTGATCGTAATAGAGATAGTGATGATCGACAACTGCGGTACCGTAGATTTGAGTTTCTTGCGATTGACGATGGCTTAAAGAACGTTGACTTGGGACAATATCCCCAACTCTTCAGTTCTTTCCAGACCTACACGGGTACCCCACCACAGGTTAAGGCGCTTGGTGATTTACTTGGAGTCGATGTTCTTCCCGATGATCAATATACGAATTTCTATAATATTTTACAGAATCGAATATACAATAATATACGACAGCAAGTAGGTAACAATGAAAAGGCTTGGCTATACGGCGCTGTTATAGATGATTTGAGACCAATTGATTTGGATTACTTAATCCCGAAAGGTGCAAACCCTCAAGGTGACGCCGGATATGGTGGCTTTTATGATGAATTGGATGTGCCTGACTTTGATTCCGATGGCAATCGAGACGGATCTCGCTCAGTTCGCAACGAAGATGGAATTTTAGGGATAAGTAGGTATCAATATGAAGTTGATTCTGGTCTCCGGCCGGGACCTAATAGGGTGTTTTATCTAAACCCATCACAACATGGTGGCAGTTATATGAATCCTCCGCTCTATATTGCGCCTGTGACGTCTTCTGGATGGTTGGGAATGACTGAGTTAATGTTCCCCGATTACACGCCTTGTAAGCCAAGGAACACCAATATAGTGGGATTTGATGATATTGACGCAATGATTGATCAGTCTTACCCAAGAATACCAGAGGATAAAAGACTTAAAGATGATCCAGATTGTATTTTAGAAGTCCCGTTTAATAGGATTTTAAGCCGACCTTCACGAGCGGGTATTCAAGGTTTAATACTATCATTAACTAGAATATTTGCTGCTACTCACTTCATGAAGGCGCTGCCAGTGTTCTCAACATTCGCACCAAAATTTCCAGAGAGTTACAGCAAGATCTATGCCGCATACCTTGTGGAAAGAATGGAAGAATCGCTCCGAGGCGCCGGAAACAACTTTCTGAGTCCGTTTAAGGATAATGAATTTTGGTACGCATTTTTAGAACAAGCAGTACAAACCTACGCTCGTAGGGTTGATGATGATTTGGACATGTCATTAAAGCCAGAAGATGTGCCTCTGCATGTGCAAGATGCTCTTGACCGATTAAACGATTTGCAAGAATCTTATGATTACCCATATGGTGATGAACTCAGACAAGCAAAAGCAATTGGTGACGCTGGTTTATTTGAAACACTCAAAAGTTATCGTGAAAGTAAAAATCTTGAAGAAGTTCAACGAGTGGATGAAGACTGTAAACTAATTCTGCAAGAAATGGTTATTGAGCAATTAGAGGAAATGGGTGCTCGATTTGAAGACAAGTTAAGAAAAGTTGGTTTTGCTCCAAAGCACAATAACACAGATTATTACTTCATGTCTAACTTTGTCGGAGGTGCTTCTTCTTTGACACTGGACGGCAAGTTCGTTGAAAGGGCATCGGATGCATTACCTGCATCTGGCTCTGATCATTACACGACTGGCGACGTCCTCGCTCTACCAGATGGCACTCCTTATGTTGGTGAATATCATGTTCACGTAACTGAGCAAGGAAGCCCTTTGTATATGGTTGGCCCAGAGCACGTCAATTCACTACATGATGTTCTGACACCATTCGCAAGAAATATAATTGTTGGTGTCGAAAAAGATAACGACTTTTTTGAACTTGGTGATATATCGGAAACAGTTGATGTATCAAAAAGTTTCTACGTTAAAAAGAAGATTATAATTGATGGCACATCGTATGGAAACGCCGCTGGTGTTCAAAAAGTTCGCACTACATCAAACGGCGTTGGAAACCTACACGACAGTTTCCCCGGTACCTTATCTCTTGTTAATCGCCCGGGCACAACCGATGTCGTTGGTGTCAGAGGTAACATGGGGGTGCAATATGCTCTCGAATTTGGTGCTATTGTTGAGGGCGAACCAAAACCCATAGTGACGTCGACTGTCGACGCTCTTGATTTACCAATCAGCAAATTTACAGGAATTGAGCCTAATAGCAAAATACTGCTCTGCTTGATCAATAACTTACGTGATGAACCAAAATTTAGATTAACTGTTGATTACATCGCTGGCATAAACAAGTCTCTTTCTAACTACGCAATATATTGTGATATGGCGTTTACACCATCGATTGGTGAATTTACTGTTAAGGCAGGTCAGAGTCACGGATATACTCGGCCAGAATTCTTGGAGGTCAAGCCCGGTGCTCGTCTGGAATTTAGTCCGCCGGATCCCGCAACTGGTGAACAAGAAATTTCAATTGTATACACAGAAGGTTGGGCTGCTGAAAATGATAGAAATGGTTTTTTTGCTAGCCCATTTTTCCTTAAATGGGATGAGTGGGACCAAGAATTGTTGCGGAAGACTGTTCGCACCGCAAAACGAATTTTCCGTCCCTATTATAGAAGAAGGAAGTTCGACCCCGCTGGTGATGACGGGCCAAGCGCCGCCGATATTTTTACGAAGTCGCTAAAAGAAAGATTCAGGCTCTCACCCGGCGCTGCTTTCTTACCATGGTGGAAGCGTAGCAGATTAAGAAGCAGCCCATTTAATGCAGATGGTCAACTCTGTAAAAAAGAAGATTAACATACTTATAGTAGAGGGTTAGAACATGTCGTCATTATCAGTTAAGTTACCGCTGAACAAAAATAGTTCTGATGGGTTTGAGATGATAAAAAGTTTTAAAACCATGATAAGACAAAATTTAAAGATGCTTTTGTTAACTGATAAGGGCGAAAGAGTAATGGAACCAGACTTTGGTGTGGGCATGAAAAGATTTCTCTTTGAGAACTTTACCGATAGTACGTTTGCTAAAATAGAAAGGTCCATATTAGACCAGTCCGCTATTTACTTGCCTGTTATTAATATTCAAGAAATTGTTTTTGATAGATTGCCTGATAATGAAAACGGATTGTTAGTAAAAATTGCTTACTCGATACCGAACTTAAACACCGCAGATTTGCTTGAATTCACTATTTAAAATGAGGATTTAGAATGTCGAAAAAACAAAAAGACCTTTTACCGATTGATTATACCCACAGAGAATTTTCTTCTATTCAACAAGACTTGTTAGAGATAGCAGAAAGATTTTATCCCGACTCATTCCAAGATTTTAGTGAAGCCTCTTTCGGTTCTCTTATGGTTGACGCTGTTGCGTACGTAGGGGATCAACTGTCCTTCTATCTGGATTATAATGTTAACGAATCGTTTTTAGACACAGCGTTTCAGTATTCCAATGTTGTAAGGCACGGACGCGCCCTTGGATTTAAATTTGAAGGCCGCCCATCAACGTATGGAAAAGTTGCACTGTTTGCAGTTGTTCCGGCTAGCACAACTGGTATTGGGCCTGACAATGACTATCTCCCAGTGCTGAAAAGGGGATCCACGTTTGGTTCAGCAAATGGATTGAGTTTTGTTTTGACTGAGAACGTAGATTTCGCGAGTCCAAAAAATGTATTTGTGGTCGCACGTAATGATGCTACCACCGGTGCTCCAACATTTTATGCAGTAAAAGCATACGGCTCAGTGGTATCTGGCCAGTTTGGTCAGGAACAAATTGACATTGGAGCATATCAGAAATTTAAAAGGATTGCGCTGCAAACAGAGAATGTGTCAGAAATCATCTCTGTTGTCGATTCGGAAGGTAATGAATATTTTGAAGTTGACTATCTGGCACAAGACATGGTCTTCAAAGAAGTTGCAAACCCAAATTTTAAACTTGACAATGTACCTTCCATTATTAAACCATTGCTTGTGTCAAGAAAATTTGTTACACAATTTGAAAGAAACCAAGTAATTTTGCAATTTGGTAGTGGCAAGTTTAACTCCAGCGATGTTGTGGCCAACCCTCAAAACGTTGCAATAAATGTATTTGGTAAAAATTATGTTAACTTACCTACCTTTGATCCTAGCAGACTGTCAGAAAACGAAAGTTTTGGAATTGTTCCAAGCAATACAACACTCACAGTCACTTTTCGTGCTACTAATGGTATCAACTCTAATGTTGCCATTGGTTCTTTGAATTCCGTAAACTCATCTTTATTTGAGTTTTCTAATCAGCAATTGCTTACAGGCCCCAAGGTTGCTGCAGTTCGTGCATCACTTGAGGTCTCAAACGAAGAACCAATCACTGGAGATGTTTCACTCCCTACAACAAACGAAATTAAACAAAGAATATATGATACATTCCCAACTCAGAATCGAGCCGTAACGCAAACAGACTATGAAAATTTGAGTTACAGAATGCCTGTAAAGTTCGGTTCTGTTAAGAGAGTGTCTGTACAGAAAGATCCAGATTCACAAAAAAGAAACTTAAATTTATATGTTGTATCTGAAGATACAAGTGGGAAACTAACACAATCTAACTCAACAATAAAAAACAATTTAAAAACTTGGATTAATCAATATAGAATGATTAATGATACCGTCGACATACTGGATCCTTTTATCCTAAACTTTGGTATCGAATTTGTTGTCAGACCACAAAGAGCATCTGACAAGTTTGTTGTTTTAGACAACTGCATTGCAGCGTTAAGAGAACACTACAAGCAGCCATTTTTTATCGGAGAGCCATTGTACATTAGTGATATATATAAGGTATTAAAAGATGTGGTTGGTGTGTTAGACGTTCTTAAAGTTAAGGTATTTTCAAACAGTGGTGGCCAATACTCTACCTCCTCTTTAGACTTTGATGAGAACATGTCAGTCGATGGTTCGTATTTAGCAGTTCCCAACAACGCAATACTGGAGTTAAAATTCCCAGAAGTGGATATCGTAGGAAAACTTAAATAATGCCTATTAAGAAGTATGCGGCTAATGCCGACAACACAATAGTAAATGCTTTTCAATTTAATCTTAAAACCAGAGGCACCGGCGCTAATACTGGCCAAGCCGATGTTTTGGAAATGTATTCAATTTACGGTCGTCAGGGCTCCGGCTCTCAAGAGTTGTCAAGAATCTTAGTTCAGTTCCCAGTTACTACAATTGATACGGACAGAACTCAAGGAAGTATTCCATCTTCGGGATCAGTTAGTTTCTATCTTAAATTATATAACGCCGAAACCTCAAACACGGTTCCCAGAGATTTTACGGCTACTGTACAGGCCCTATCACGTTCTTGGCAGGAAGGAGAGGGCGTAGACTTAGAAGGTTACACAGACTTAACCAGAGGTAATATTGGTTCTAACTGGGTCTATGCATCAAAAACTCAAGCATGGGACACTGTTGGCGGTGATTATTTGACGTCGTCGGGTCAGTGGGATCAAGCAACTGAACCGCCACAATACAGCCAGACGTTTGAGAATGGGTTAGAAAATATTGAAATTGACATCACTAGTCTTGTTGAAGACTGGATTGCAGGTAATTTAAGCAACTACGGTGTGGGTGTTAGACTGTCATCCTCCTTCGAGGGGTATTTCTCTAGTTCAACTGGCATGAACACTGGAAGCGTCATACACAATACTGGTGGAGCAACTGACTCCTACTACACTAAGAGATTTTTTGCCCGCTCTACCCAGTACTATTTTAAACGACCAGTTATCGAGGCGCGCTGGAATGATATTAAAAGAGATGACCGCGCTGACTTCTTTTATAGCAGTTCGCTAGCGTCAGCCGACGACAATTTAAACACTCTTTACATTTACAACTACATCCGCGGCCGATTAACTAACATCCCGGCCATCGGAACTACGGGTTCAATCATGGTTAGCCTTTACAGTGGTTCTTCTGACGATTCAGCCCCATCTGGCTCTAAATTAATTTTACATGATGGTACCACAAGTATCACGGGTGGATATGTTTCCACAGGCATCTACAGTTGTTCGGTCGCACTCACGGCCGCATCAACACCAATTTCTACTCTTTACGACGTTTGGCACAGCGGTTCACATTCGGATGAGCACGCAGTCACAACAGAATTTGTGACAAGTTCAATAAAGCCAAAAGTCCTTGCTGGTAGCACAGCAGTTCGCAAGCCTGTATTCTTCATTAATATAACTAATTTACAAAATGAATATACAAAGAATGAAAATGCTAGGTTTAATTTATATGTTAGAAACAAGTTCTGGTCTCCGACAATTTATACTAAAGCAAAAGAGACAGCCGAGCACTCGCCAATAATAAGCGCATCCTACAGAGTATTTAGGACATTTGATGCGTTGGAAGCAGTTCCTCACAACACTGGATCTGATTTTGCAACCGGATTGTCTTACGACGTGTCAGGTAATTATTTTGAACTTGATATGAGCAACCTTGAGCCCGGGTATGAGTATGGATTCAAGTTCGCTTTTTATGATGAAGAAATTAACGCTTGGAAAGAACAAGACAGGATTTTCAAGTTTAGAGTGTTAGATCATGAGTACTAAAGATTTATTTGAAAGAAATTACCTTCCAGACAATACAGAAAAAACAGCAACCTCAGAAATAGAATCAGTAGATAATCTCAAAGCACTTAGCGAGAAACAACAAACTTTTGTTCCGCAGGTAGACTATTCTGATCCGCAGACCTTTGCTAAGTATGGCTCTGCATACATGTATTACGAAAGTGCGATTCAAAGAATACTTGACTTCTATCCCTACGATGGTTCAGACGCTGAAATAAATAATTTCTACAATAAATCCTTAGATATAGAAAAATACATTTTTAATAATAGGTACCCACGTACAAATGGTTATGTTGTTTTATCTTCGGGTGAGTGGGGCGCCGGTTCTAAAACAAACGACAATTATGGTATTCCTGCTACGAAAGAGTACATCACCTTTACAGGTGGCCCAAATGTTGTTTCCCAGACCGGAGATTTAAAGAACTTAGCACCAGATTCAAGTAACAGTAAATTTCAGTACAACAACGTTTACGATGAAAATGTCTATACCAATGATGGACTTCCTTCAGATTACGGAGAGGGCACAAGGACGTCAAACCTTAAATCTAATTTTGATACCGGTGTGACAGTCGAATTCTGGGCCAAGACCGGCTCTTTAGATACAAGTTTATCAGAGAAACAGGTCATACTAGATGTCTGGAATAACGCTGTTAGTTCAAGTGATGACTATGGCCGTATCACAATTGAGTTGAACGCAACAGCGTCTAATAGTCCTTGGATGGTCACAGTCCAGTCCGGATCCGGTGAAGGGGTCATCTTTCAGAAAGTTGTTGGTACAAACGTAACACTAAACTCTCTTGAAGATTGGAAACATTATGCCTTTACCTTGTCAAACACGGGTTCTAACTTTCAAATTGAGTTATATGTTGACGGTGAGTTAGATGACACTGAAACAATTGCATCAACTACCATTAACGAACTAAATCCCAGAGACATGAGAGGGCGGATTGGTGGTCTTTTAACAGCACCATCAGGCTCAGCCATTGCTGGCGTATTACCATCTGCATATAATGGTGGCGGTAAACTTAGTGGTTCATTAGATGAATTTAGGTTCTGGAAAGTTAGAAGAAGTGCTAAAGAGATCGGTAGAAACTGGTTTACACAAGTTAGAGGCGGTGTTAACACAGACATAGCCAACACAACACTTGGTATGTACTATAAATTTAATGAAGGCATTACACAGACCGCAAGCGTCGACAGTGTTGTTTTAGACTACGGTGGCAGAATTTGTAATGGTACTTGGACCGGGTATGCTAGCACGGGTAGAAACACTGGTTCTGCTATTGTTTCCGCTTCGGCTGCAGCATCTGAATATCTTGATCCTATTATTTACACAACTCATACAGATGTGGCTGCCTTAAGAACTGAATTGTTGAATCTTGGTGCTTACCATGACGGACAAAACACCGGCCGGTTTCTAAACCTTATCCCATCATGGGTGATAGAAGAGACTGCGGAGCAAGACGATAGCGACTTAGAAAAACTTTCACATATTATCGGCGCATACTTTGACAAGTTGTACTTACAAATCTCAGCACTACCAAAGTTTAAACACTTAAACTATCCAAGTTCTTCGCATACACCACTGCCATTTGCTGAGCACTTGCCGGCATCTTTGGGTTTAATGACACCTGAAATCTTTATTGACTCAACTGTCGCTGAAAAGTTTGCCAACAGAACTGATACAACTATATTTGAAAACGAGTTACAAGAGACAAAGAACTTAATTTATCAGAACATCTACAACAATATTTCTTCTATCTTTAAAGCGAAAGGTACCGAAAGAGCAATAAGAAATGTATTGAGATGCTTCAACATAGACGATAACTTGGTCTATCTTAACGCATATGCAAATAACCAAACGTTTGAACTGCAAAATAACTTGGTACAAACACAAAAAAGAAGAAGACAACTTAACTTTAACGAACTTAATTCGACAACTGCAACAGTATTTCAGTCTGCCGACCCTGCTTTTTCTGACTCTGTAGGGTTTATATCTGGCTCTGGTACAGATGGATACGAAGACAAATATGGTTTTACTCTTGAAACCAGTGTTATGTTTCCAAAGTTTATTAAAGTTAACGATCCAGTCGGTAGATCTTTTACTGATGTTTCGTTATTTGGTATGCAAACTGCTTTTACTAGCAGCGACGCCACCGGGTATGCCGGCGGGACTACGTCGCTCACAGGCGCCCAAGATGTAGCAAACTTTCAGGTTTTTGCAATTCGTGACGAAGCAGGCTCTAAGAATGTACATTTCAAATTAACATCATCTTTTAATCCACACCCATTTGGTTCGTTAACCTCTAGTCTATTCCAAAATGTATACGACAATCAAAACTGGAATTTCTCAGTTGCGCTAAGACCTTCTAACTTCCCGTTCACTGACGTTGTTAGTGGTTCCGATGATTATACTTACGATGTAATTTTTAGAGGCTACAACAACAAACTAGGCACTATAGACAATCAGTTTGAAGTGTCGTCATCTGTTACCAAAGCAGTCGGTCAGGCAATGCTGCGCGCAGCAAAAAGAACTTACCTTGGTGCTCAAAACACCAACATGACAGGATCTAACTTAGCAAAATCAGATATTTTAGTTAATTCATCAAAATATTGGACTAAGTTTGTTGATTCCTATACCTTAAAAAACCACGCGCTCGACAGAGAGAACCACGGTATTTCAGGGTCTTACAGAAATATTAATGCGCTTGACGCTTTAACAAGCAACCAAAACTCGTATAACTTTAACACACTGGCTATGAACCTGTATTTCAACAATATTACAAGTTCAGATTCCGGTGGTAACTTCTTTGTTACTGACTTAAGTTCTGGGTCTGCGGCGACTCGCAACAACTTTGGCTGGGCTGGCCAGATTGCTGGCTATTTACACACAGCAAAGGGTCACGGATTCCCAGCATCAAGCACAAAAGTTGCTCCACAAAGAATCGTATCTGAATTTAAGTTTGTAGAACCTGAACAAGTTGTATCATCCGATATGGTCAAAGTATTATCTGATGACGATGAACTGTTTGGCTTATTTGATGAAGTGCCAAATTATGTTTTTACAATTGAAAAGAGTTTGTATAAGGCTATTTCTGAGGAAATTCTTGACTTCTTCGCTGGAGTTATTGATTTTAATAGTATAATTGGCGATCCTGTTCACAGATACAGAATGGAATACAAGCCGATCAATCACTTGAGAAACGTATTTTTCCAAAGATTTAAAGATATTAACACAGTTGAAAAATTCACTGAGTACTTTAAGTGGTTTGATGACGCGCTGGCTAACATTATTGAACAACTTGTACCAGCGTCATCTGATTTGGTGCCTGACGTTTACAACACTATCGAAAGTCATGTATTGGAAAGGAACAAATATCAGAACCAGTTTCCAACTATTGAGTTTAAACAATCTGTTCCGGGCGATGAATCAGTCCCGATCGGCCCGGGCGCGGGCGGAACAGGACTCATGAATATTGAAGGCATAGGATCGAAAGGCGACTCTTACTTGGTTGATAGTTTTGGTGGTGTTGAATCTTCGCCGAGACCTACTAACGTTCATAAGAATTTTTGGAAAAAGAAAGCACGTCCTGGCCCAATAGGTTCGGGTTACGATTTTGAAATTTCTTCTGGAGATGCATTGGTCGATGCTGCACGAAGAAAACTTAAAGATATTATGTGGGCCAAACCAGTTGCATCGGGCACCATGCCAGTCTTATCAACTGTAGATGGTACTCGATACATCAAGAACCCATCAGTTGCCTCTTTAAGGGGCGGAACGCTTGAGATCAAAGAAGCGTCTATCGACAAAACTATTAAAGGTGGTGTTAACTTTGAACACCAAAAAGACATTGATTACACTTACACCTCATTGAGACCAATGGGCCCTATCAACCACTCCGGTGGGGTTCATGTCCCACAGAACGTATTGTTGGCACACACAGAAGATCTTAACCCAATCGATTCACTAGAGCAGTTTAATCAAGAAGGCTTCCCGGGCCAAAAACGCTTAAGACACCTTAAGGTTATTCAAGGCCGTGATTACTACGATGGGAGCGAATATACTGTCAACAAGAACTCGTTTGCATTTCCATTCAATGTAATGAGCGCCTCTATTGTCGGCGGTGTCGACAAACTAATCAGAGAAAGAACAGAAGATAACTTATCAATTACAAACTTGCACAATGATGTATATGGCTCTGAGATGGAAAAGCCAATGCAAGGCCCATACACAGACTTTCACGTTGGTGGACATCAGTCTAGGCACATCCCATTAAACATCAGTGCTTCAAACAAGAGTTATTTGCAATTAGTGGATTACAAGGGCTTAGATGATTATACATCACGTCCAGAAGCATGGAAGATTGTACTTGGTAAATGTGGTGGTGAAATCGCCGGCAGCGGCGCCATCGGAATGGTTGGTCCTGATTATCCGTGGCCTGAGGCAAACAACGTCGGCGCTCCACCGTATCCAATGACTGCGTCTCAAAAGGCATACCTCTACAGGGACTTCATTGCAAAGAGACCAGTTAATATCAAAAACATCAAACAGAATACTACTGGTGGTCGCTCTACATTAGGTAATTATAAAAAGAGTTATGAGATTGTACAAACATTTGGTGCCTTTGAGAATCCAAGAAACTTCGTGGAGAACCAACCAGTGTTGCCGACTGAGGTTTTCCAAAATAACACATCCGGTGCCACTCAAACAAGAACTGCTTTAGATATACGCAGGAATGATGAGAGTCACTTTCAGTTCGTCAGTGAATATAGCATAAATTACCTAACCAAATCTACAGATGAGTCTGTAATTACAACTAGATTTTCTGCTCCGGGCGGTATTGAAGTAAACACTGCCGGCTACAATGATTTTAGAGCAAATGAATATTCTGTCTATAACAACTTGACTCACAGAAACTCAGCCGTGATTAGACGCTCTCAGGTGTCCACTGGTTCCATTTCTGAAGCAACAGGCTCTGGTACTACTGGGATCAGGGTTAGCGACATCCACGGCCGTGATTTTGGGCTTACATCACACTATAGTAGGCACACTGCTCGCTTTGGTAGAGATTCTAATCTTGTAGACGATACTGCAGCAGGCGCTTTGTATGTCCAATCACCCGGATTTCACAAGACGCATAGAAACGATCTAGATCGCGTTGAAGTCTTAACAGAAAGTTTGGAGCCGGTCCTTTCCGGTGCAACTCTCATAAACACAGAGGCATTGTACTTTGGAGATCAGACAAACAAAGGCTTTATGCTTATAAACGCTGATTCTTCATCCGCACAAACATTCTTAACAAGTTCGAGAACATCAGGATTTAGTTACTCTGGTTGGATTAGATTTAGTCCAGACGATGACACAGGTTACATTCTAAGCGCCGGTAATTGCTCCGCAGGTTCAGATTCTTTTATTAACATTTTAAAAGATCAACAAACTTCTCAGGAAAGACTTTATCTGTGGGTCAGGACAAGAGCATCCAACCCATCAGGCACTTCAACGCTCGCTAAGTTTTATGCTGCTACCAACGCTGTTGATGATGGCAACTTTCACCACTTTGTTGTGACTGTTCCTTCTGACGGACTTGGTCGTATTGGTTCTGCCGTTGGTATGTATGTTGACGGCTCGCCTGTGACAGTTGTTACTCAGTCTGCACCTGCAGAATTTTTTGATACAACTGGCAAGGTTGGAACTTACAATGTACGAAGCAAAGTTACGAGAACTGCAGACACGGCTCTAACTCTTGGTGGTGGTTCGTCTGAAACAGGCACCGGGGCTGGTACTGATTCTCCATTTTCGGGTTCGATGGATCAAGTTAGTTTATGGCTCGGAACTTTGTCGGCTACCGATGTATCAGAATTATATAACGGCGGCATACCTTGCGACGTTACATCGTCGAGCCCGTATGCCAGTGCAGACACAGAACTGTTTGCATGGTATAGATTCGGTAGCGGTTCTGCAAACGACGCCATCGGGACAAACAGCGGAACATTTATCTCTGGCACAAACTCAATCTTTAACTGGGATCCATCAAATTCAAGAAACTTATTCCCTGTTGGTTACACGGGTACCGCATTCTCGTCGAACTTAACAATGTCTGCAACCGAACATCCAACACCATTGGCCGGCTGCACACCTCAAATTGTTGGCTTCAAAACCGTGAGAACATTCCACACGGCATCACAGTTTGATAACTTCTTTATTCAACACCAAATTCCGAGAGCAACCACTCAATATAATTGGATTACCAAATCGGTTGTCAACATACACAACGAATTAGGCTTTGTATCTCCAGACTTTACACGAAGAGTATCATCCTCTACTGGCATAACTTATGAAGATTCTTACGATTTTGTCAGCGCAAGCCAAGTAGGTAGTTCTATAGATTCAGGCAATCGTATTTTTGGAAAGGAGCAAGGTCAAACTGGATTTGAACAGTTTATGCCTCAAGTCTCAAGACTCAACCTAAACATTGTTGATCCTCTCTCTGCGTCGACCAATACCATGGGTCACGCAACAACCATTCCGTTGGGCTCCACAACCGAGACCGACACCCAGTACATCAACGCACCCGAATTCATTGATACCGTCGATCAGTCCAGCATCCCCGATGCATTCAACATGCTAATGATTAAACGTAACGGTTATTATGGTAACGCTGGTTGGCAACAAGCCCGACGACAAGATCATCAACTGTTAACGAACGAAAGAAAGAATAACAAGTTGTCCGTTGAATATAGGAATGGAGACAGGAGAGAATACAATTTGCTTCCGGTCTCTGCTAAGGGCATGCCTGTGCACGTCAATTTAGACTTTATAAATATGCTTTCTACCTCCGCCGGCGGTATACAGCGAAATGTTGAAAATGCAACATTTAAGACTTCTTACAACAATGAAATGGTCTTGTTCCATGATCGCGAATTGAATGACTTCGTAGAAGTCAATTACGATTCAGAAGTCACTGCGTTTGAGCAAATGGTCGCTATGAAAGACCGAAGCAACTTTAACCTAAACTGGATTTTATATTCTGAAAATGTGTTTCCATCTACTAAGAATGAGTTTTTAACCAAGACCACAGAAAGATTAAATTACGATAACGAATTCTGGAGAGATACTCAAGATGCACGTATTGTATTGGGCACCGGGAAACCAAATTCTCTTGGCATAACTGGTTCTATAGGCAATCCAAATAACACACAGGTGGTGTTTACATCATCCTCGCTATCACAAAGTTCTTGGCCGCTTGACGCACCAAGTGATTTTGAAACCAGAACAGCACCCCCTGTAATTAGTATTGCTGCCGGCG